>Ga0210097_1000003_pt1 | contig 131999 bp, 123 predicted proteins | sample Joice_CattailNLA_2_FD_185521 | JGI IMG/M metagenome (GOLD analysis project Ga0210097, IMG submission 185521) | Wetland microbial communities from San Francisco Bay, California, USA, that impact long-term carbon sequestration - Joice_CattailNLA_D2... | ecosystem: Environmental > Aquatic >...
TTGCTCACCCATTCATGCACGGCGGCGCTGGATATGGCGGCGATGCTCGCGGATATCCAGCCCGGGGACGAGGTGATCATGCCGTCCTATACGTTTGTTTCCACGGCCAATGCCTTCGTACTGCGTGGCGGGGTTCCGGTTTTTGTGGACATACGCCCGGATACGCTGAATATCGATGAAACTCTGATCGAGGCCGCCATTACGCCGCGCACCAAGGCGATCGTGCCGGTGCATTATGCGGGCGTGGCCTGCGAAATGGACACCATCATGAATATCGCAAAGCGCCATGACCTGCTGGTGATCGAAGATGCAGCTCAAGCAGTCATGTCAACCTACAAAAACGAACATCTCGGTACGATCGGACATCTCGGTGCCTATTCCTTCCATGAAACCAAAAATATCATCTCCGGCGAAGGAGGCGCTTTGCTAGTCAACGACACTCGCTTTGCCGAGCGTGCGGAGATCATCCGCGAGAAGGGCACCAACCGCAGCCAGTTTTTTCGCGGCCAGATCGACAAATATACCTGGGTGGACATCGGTTCTTCCTACTTGCCAGGCGAGGTGATCGCGGCATTTTTGTGGGCGCAAATGGAAGAAGCCCCTAGCATTACCCAGAGACGCTTGGATATTTGGCATCGCTACCATGAGGCATTCTCACCACTGGAAAAGGTCGGCAAGTTGCGCCGGCCCATCATTCCAGATGACTGTCAGCACAATGCACACATGTATTACATCCTGCTTGAGAACCTGGAACAACGCACCAGAGTAATTGCCCGGTTAAAAGAACAGGGCGTGAATGCGGTGTTCCATTACGTGCCGTTGCACAATTCTCCTGCCGGTAAAAGATATGGCCGAACCGTTGGGGAGATGCAACATACCGACAATTTATCAGATCGTCTTTTACGGCTGCCTTTGTGGGTTGGAATGGACGAAGCGCAGGATTTTGTCATCGAGCAATTGCAAGCTGCAATATAATTCAACGCGCAGCTTCATGTTAAGCATACCGAAATGGGTTATCAGGACCGTTTGACAAACAGATAACCCAAGCCATCACGATAAACGAGCTGCCAGCCGGGTTGTTTCTGCAAATATGCGATGAGGGGGTAGCGTTCTCCGGTAAAAGCATTGCCCGGGGAAACTAATACCAGGTCGAAATTCGCCTGCTCGAAATAACGCAGACCGTCCGGGGTAGCCCATAGAATATTGGTGTATGGCACCACCCGGTAGGGATCAAGCGTTCTGCCATCGATGAACAGGTTTATAGTTCCGGATAAATTCCAAAGCAGGTAACCGCCCCAGTTCATGGAATTGAACATTTTCCCGCTCAGTTTGTTGGCATTGATAAATGCCAACGCCCCCAGCGGGAACCTTTGTTCCTGCAAGCCATGCTGAAACACTTTGCCCTGCTTGAAGCCGTACCCTAAAAAAGCCAGTGCAATCACCAACACTGACAGATGGATTGCAGCAGCCGGGAACTTGGATATTTTCAACGAACGGTCCAAACTGGCCGCCACATAAGGTGCAGCAACCAATACGAACAACGGGATATACCGATAACCGAACACACTGAACAAACCCAGGGCAGAAACCAAAGCGCCCTGTTTTAAATATGCTTTGTTAATAAACCCTGGCAGCGCCACCAATGTCACGCTTATGAACACCCAGTAATAAAGAGTAGCTGGCCACAACGACCATGGGCTTGCATACTCCGAAACCATTTCTCTGATCAAGCCGCTTTGCTGAAAAATGATGCATTTAAAAGTATCAAGCCCGCTGGGTGCCGTCACCAAGAAAATGCAACTCAAAGTCACTACCACGACCATCAAAATATTTGATGGCATGTTGAGGCGCCCCTGCGCCCAACGGTTTTCAAGCACATAGCCGATGCCGAACAATCCCAGCGATGCCACACCCATCAGCGCACCGGCGTGGGTATTGCTCCAAAGCAGCATAAGTGGCGGAATGCAATACAGCATCCAACGATTGCCGGTGCGCATAAAATTATCGAGCAGCAGGAAAAGCATGGATATGAACAAGAATGAAAAAAGCTGCGGTCGCTCGCCGGTATGATGCAATATCGCCAACCCGGCCAGTGCCGTAATGACCAGGGAGAATGGATTGTTGCTTGAGGCAAGGCGGCAGCGGAAATATACAATGGACAAACAAAGCGCCAGTATGCCGGCGCGAAACAGAATAATGCCGTCAAGACCGAACCATCGATAAACCGAATACAACGACACTTGGCCCAGCCATTCGCTTTTCAGAACGGTCTGTCCGCACGCATTGGCGGCATCGTACATGCCAAACGGATCTGCGCTCGGGATAGCACCGTTTTCCAGAATGTTCTTGCCGGCAGCAATATGCCACCAGAAGTCGATGTCCCATACCTTGACCGCATAAAAACCGAAGAATGTGATGAGCAGCGCACCCAGTGCCCAGTACTCAAGGGATCTGCGCTTATTCATGGCTGAGCATTACTTGAGAATTTGCAAGGCTGGGTTGGTTTTGTTGATGCATGATCCCCCTCTGATTGCAACGCGCCAGCAACTTGATTTTTATCACCGGAGTTTTTTGTCGTGCTTGATTACATCACCCGGCACGCAACAAGAATTTCTATTTGCCGGAATTGATATCCAGTCTATGCGGTTCCGGGGCTACGCAGTTGCAGACGGATCAAGCAGCGATCTATCCACTGCGCAGTCAATTTTTCCTGGACCGAATTTTGCCGTAATCGCGCCTTCAAACCGGGGAAATCGACACGATCCAGTGGTTGATCCTGATTGAAACAGGAAAAGACGTAAGTTGTCTTGCCGGTCACGGGATCGATATGCGCTTGCAGGCATTGGGCACAGATTTCTTTCATCATGCATTGCATCGGGGAGTTGATGGAGCCGATCGCGAAGTGATGCTGCTTCAGATATGGTTGCAGCACTGCATGGCGCGCCGCGGCCACTGCGGCCATCATGCTGTCGGAGCCGATCGCGATGATGCGATCGGCTTCCGATAATTTAACAGATTGGGCTCCCAATGCACCGCTTGCGTAGGCCTGCATGGCAGCCACGATATTGCCGACGAAGCTGTGATCCTGCGGACGAGAAGGCGTAAAGCCGGGATGCTCGTCGCAGCACCAGATCACCACGTCGGCGGCGTTCTCGATCTCGGCCACCTTGTACCGGTCGATCATTTTTTTGTAACCGGCAAAATAGAGCACTTTGGATCCGGCCGCGCGCAATGCCTGGCCGATGGAAAACAATACCGCATTGCCGAGTCCGCCACCCACCAGCGCCACCGTCTCGTCGGCAGGTATCTCGGTCGGTGTGCCGGTCGGTCCCATCAACACCACCGGTTCGCCCGGTTTCAGCATCGCGCACAAATCGGCAGAACCGCCCATTTCCAGCACGATGGTGGAAATCAATCCCTGCTTGGGATCGACCCAGGCACCGGTCAACGCGAGACCTTCCATGGCCAGACGGGTACCATCGACTTCCAGCGCATGGGTCTCGTAATTTTGCAGACGGTAGAACTGTCCGGGGAGAAAGCGCTGCGCGGCCAACGGTGCTTTGATGATGACTTCGACGATGTTCGGCGTCAACCTTATTACTTCGTGGACGGTGGCACGCAACGCATGATTGATCTCCGCCAGAAATGCCGTGTCAGATAACCGCGATGCCGGACTTACACGATTTAACGCTGCGCTGACCGATGGATAGCCCTGCTTCGCACCGCCCATGGCTTTGACCACATTGCCGAAAAAAGACGGATGCACATCACCGAAGAAGCTGATGAAGCGGCCGTCGGGACGCTTGGCCAACAGCACTTGCGCTGTCCTCGGTTTGGCGCTTGAAGGCTCGGGCTTTACCGGTGTGCCGTTTTCGTCGCATGCCTGGAAATATCGGCCGTCGAGTTCGAAATTGTCCGGATCCTCCCGGGCCAGCACAGTGTTCGGATGAGTACCGGCAGCGATCAGTATGCTGCGCGCCGCAATTTCGATCTCTGCACCTGAACTCCAAACGCCTTCTTCACTGCGATGTTGTATCGACATGCCGATCGCACATGCTGCGCCGAACTCATCGACCTCGATGCGTGTCGGGTTGAGCGCTTCCGCGAATCGTATCCCCTCTTCGAGGGCCTTTTCGACTTCTTCGTGGTTCAGCGTATACGAGGGACTGTCGATCAATCTTTTGCGGTAGGCGATCGTGACGCCGCCCCAGCTTTGCAATAATTCGATGATGCGCGGTTCGCGCATCTCCGCGGCGGCATTGCTGCGCTCCGATTCGATGGCCAGCGCGTGGCCAATAAACTCATCCGCAACCTGCCGTTCCTCGGGTGTCCACCGCTGCCGAACCGCGTCCTCGCCTTTCTCGGCAACAAGTGTTTTGTAGCGATGCAAAAACTTTTCAACCTGCACCTGATAATAAGCCAAGGATTCTGTGGCCGTATCTATCGCTGTAAGGCCGCCGCCGATCACGACCACCGGCAAACGAATCTGCAGATTGGCGATGGAGCCGATCTTTGCCGCACCGGTCAGCTGCAAAGCCATCAAAAAATCCGATGCGGTGCGCACCCCGCGCGCCAAGCCATTGGGAATATCGAGCACCGTCGGACGGCCCGCGCCATTGGCAAGCGCAATATGATCGAAACCGGCGGCGAATGCCGAGTCTACAGTCAATGTGCCGCCGAAACGCACGCCGCCGCACATCGCGAACTGGCTGCGGCGTTCAAGCAACAGGCGAATCAATTTGAGAAAATTCTTGTCCCAGCGTACCGTGATGCCATATTCAGCCACGCCGCCGAACCCTGCCAGAACCCGGTCATCTAGCGACTCGTACAAATCGCCGATATCGCGGATCGGAATAAATGCTGCGCGCTCGCCATTGGCCACCACGCCACTGATCTGCGGTGGCAGGGGTTCGATTTTCAAACCATCGATGCCGACCACGGTATGACCATCGTTGATCAAATGATGCGCTAGCGTGAAACCTGCGGGGCCCATCCCAGCGATCAACACCCTGCGACCGCTGCGCGCTTTTGGATAGGGCCGTTGCAGGTCCAGCGGATTCCAGCGTGTCAGCAGACTGTAAATCTCGAAACCCCACGGAAGCTCAAGCACGTCTTTTAGCGTGCGCGTCTCCGCCTGGGGTATATCGACAGGCTGTTGCTTCTGGTAAATGCAGGATTTCATGCAATCATTGCAAATACGATGTCCGGTCGCCGCCACCATAGGATTGTCCACCGCAATAATGGCCAGCGCCCCCAGCGCATGTCCTTCGGTCTTGATCTTGTGGAATTCGGAGATCTTCTCCTCCAGCGGACATCCGGCCAATTTCACGCCGAAGATGTTTTTCTTGAACGCTGCAATACTGCCTTCAGCAGGCGATTTTTCCCTGAGGCCTTTGGAGCAGGAGTCTTTGCCCTGTTCGTGGCACCAGATGCAGTAATTGGCTTGATCGAGCGCACCCGTCAAATCGGTGCCAGCATCGGTTAGCGCGAAACCCCGGCGCCTGCGCAACGCATGCCCGCCATGACTGTAGGCGGTAACGCCGCCTAGCGTAGTGGTCTCTACCGGAACCAGGTGTTCGAAATCAAGCTTGGCCGGAATCTTGAACAAGATACCGTCATGATGGCGCTTGCGGCCGGCTTCAGTTTGCACTGCCCAGGCAGCATAACGGATCGCAAGCTGCAATTCGTCTGCATGGCGTGATTCATTTGCCAGCCATTCAGCAATTTTTTTCGCATATGCGAGTTCGCTGAATGGCGCCCCGATATATTCCGTCAGCTGCGCCTCAAGCGATGGACCGTCGATAGCTGCGGCTTCTTCCAGTTTCACTTTGGTCATTGCCCTGCGTTGAACAAACAGGCGCTTGCAACTATATAGCGGCGCCAGCTCATGATGTCGGGCAGCCAATTCCTGTACTTGGGTTTCTATGCCGAACAACCTTGCCAAAAAATCCTCAAGGTGAGGTGAAAGCGCAATCAACAGTTCCGATTGTGCCTTGCCGGCAAAATCGGCTGGAGCTAGGCGCGCGGACTTGAGCCGCTCGCTCAACGTTGCATCGCTTTCACCAAGATAAACGAGGAAAGCTGCGTCAACGCGCATGAGTCCTTCCCGGTCATACAGGTCATCAAACGACAATCCAAAACCCATAACTAGGCTTTGAAGCTGTGCGTCATTGTATTGAGCAGTTCGCATATTTTTTCAACAGATTCCGGCGGGATGCATACTTGCTTTTTTCGCCCGCCAATTATCGACTCCCCTTGCAGAACTGCGTTAGATGATATGTTTGCGTGTGTTAACAACCAACCCGCGATTTATTTGACGGCAAAGCAAACGGAGAACGATCAGAACGATTCTTCCGGACGAAACACGGAATATCTGTAAGTATTTCCCCCGTCTCTCCTGGAGTAGTACATCGACGGGTCAGCTTTCTGCATCAATTCGTCGGCGTCCTTGCCATCTTTGGGGAAAATACTCGCCCCGAAACTGGCAAATACATACATTTCGCGACCGTCAATCTGTATTGCGCGCTGAAAAAGGGTATGCAATTTCTGCATGACCTTAGTGACGTGTTTCGGATCATCAATCATATCGGTCAGAATTACGAATTTGTCAAACAACAAGCCTAGCTCGAAGCCGATATCAACTTTAGCAAAGTCAGAAATTTTCATGAAGGGATGAACGCAACCTGCTACCTCCATGTTTTTAAGCAGAACATGCGTAAAACTATTCTAGTCATTAAGGCTTGGCACATTTAAATTATACATCTTAATAATCATATAACGGACTCCGAAAAACTTGGTGGATTTTAAGCTATCTAGCGTTAGATATAGTGTCGGGTTCTGCAGTCCGAACTTTCGGAGTAGAATGAGGATTGATCAAAGGTGAAATCGTAGGCACACCCGCTCCTGACAGCAAATTCATCAAACTGCAAATCGGTGCGACGCTGGAACAAGTGGTAAATTGATTGAGGAAACCGAACGATACTGACAGTCGCATCACAGGAAAACAATACCAACCGATTCATTTCGGTGAAGATACGCAACGCACAGAGTCCTTTTATAATGGCTAGGGCTAGTTGACCTTTTCAATTACACATCCGGACCGCGCTGCAGACACTCTGATAAAGATCATGGTCAATCTCAATGCCACCGGAAGCCGATGATTGGTCTGACTCAATACCAATGGGAAAAACACCATCACCATATTGACATCGCACATATAAAATAACTACATTTCTTAAATCCTGATTCAAGACATATCGCCAACAATAAACTCAACTTAACTATCTCTATTCGGGGGATTCCATGTCTAATATCGAAACAGTATTAAATGAAACACGTGTCTTCGAACCATCTGCCCAATTTGTCAAACAGGCCAATGTATCCGGCATGGCGGGTTATCAGGCGCTATGCAAATCCGCAGAACAGGATTATCCGGGTTTCTGGGCCAAACTGGCGCGTGATTTTCTGGTTTGGAAAAAGCCGTTCACCAAGACTCTGGACGAGAGCAATGCGCCTTTCTACAAGTGGTTCGAGGACGGCGAATTGAACGTCTCTTATAACTGTCTCGACAAACATCTGGACACCCAGCCAGAAAAGACCGCGATCATTTTTGAGGCAGACGATGGAAAAGTCAGCAAAGTCAGTTACCGTGAATTGCACGGACGGGTCAGCCAATTTGCCAATGGCTTGAAGTCGCGCGGCATCAAGAAAGGCGACCGCGTCGTCATTTACGTGCCGATGAGCATTGAAGCGGTTGTTGCCATGCAAGCCTGCGCCCGTATCGGCGCGATTCATTCAGTGGTGTTCGGGGGTTTCTCCGCCAAAAGCCTGCATGAGCGCATCACGGATGCGCAAGCATGCGCGGTCATTACCGCCGATGCCCAGATGCGCGGCGGAAAACATATGCCGTTGAAATCCATCGTTGATGAAGCGCTTTCCCTGGGCGGTTGCGAGTCTGTACACAGTGTCATCGTTTATCGCCGTTCCGGCAGCAATGTCGAGTGGAACGATGATCTCGACGTATGGTGGCATGACCTGTTCAACTCCCAACCGACCCATTGCGAACCCGAATGGGTGGGCGCCGAACACCCGCTTTTCATCCTCTATACTTCCGGCTCAACCGGCAGACCCAAAGGGGTGCAACATTCCAGTGGCGGCTATCTGCTCGGTGCGATGCTGACGATGCAGTGGGTATTCGACTACAAGCCCAGTGATATCTTCTGGTGTACTGCCGACGTGGGATGGGTCACCGGTCACACATATGTGACTTACGGTCCTCTGGCGATGGGTGCAACACAGGTGGTATACGAGGGCATCCCGACCTACCCGGATGCTGGACGATTCTGGAAAATGGTCCAGGATCACAAGGTCACCACTTTCTACACCGCACCCACGGCCATCCGCTCGCTGATCAAACTCGGCGGCGAATTGCCAAAACAATATGATCTATCTTCGTTGCGTCTGCTCGGCACGGTTGGCGAGCCGATCAATCCCGAGGCTTGGATGTGGTACTACAATACCGTCGGTCAGGCGCGATGCCCGATCGTGGATACTTGGTGGCAAACTGAAACCGGCTGTCACATGATCGCCCCTCTGCCCGGTGCGATGCCGATCAAGCCTGGCTCCTGCACCCTGCCGGTGCCGGGTATCATGGCCACCATCGTCAACGAAGCGGGCGATGAGGTACATGACCAGCATGGCGGTTTCCTCGTCATCAAACGCCCGTTTCCGTCACAAATCCGTACCATCTGGGGTGATCCGGACCGTTACAAGAAAGGCTACTTCCCTGACGAAATGCGTGGCTATTATTTGGCGGGGGATTCTGCGCACCGTGATGAAGATGGTTATTTCTGGATCATGGGACGTATCGACGATGTGCTGAAAGTATCCGGGCACCGGCTTGGTACCATGGAGATCGAATCTGCTCTCGTCGCAAATCCCCTGGTGGCAGAAGCAGCGGTGGTCGGCAAGCCGCATGACATCAAGGGCGAGGCGATCGTTGCCTATGTCGTGCTGAAAGGCACGCACCCCGACAACGCTGAAAAAGCCAAGGCAGTCGCCGAAGAGTTGCGTTCATGGGTAGGCAAAACCATTGGACCAATAGCCAAACCGGATGAAATCCGATTCGGAGACAACCTGCCCAAGACACGTTCCGGTAAAATCATGCGCCGTTTGCTGCGTGCCCTTGCCAACGGTGAGGAGATAAGCCAGGATGTCTCCACCCTTGAGAATCCGGCAATATTGGAACAGCTCAAAAACGCCATTAGGTAAAGCCTAAGGTAGCAGCAACCAGCTTCTGTTGAATCCACAAGGCCGGAACATTCCCCACGGCTACATGAATAAGCACTGAGGGCGGCGTCAGACGGACGCCATACGGAGGGCATATGCTACGCTCTTCCTGCCCCTCAGGCAGAAGGAGTGTGCGCCATTTCCTGACCTTTTGTCCCCTTTCAATCGCCTTTTGTCATTTTTGCAACTGTTTAGGATTGACCTTGGTACGGATGTTAGAATACCATTTCGCAAGGTTTACTTCAGGAAGGATACATGTGTTATTGATTCGATTGATTTTCTCTTCGATGTTCTTGATTTGCGCAGTCGCCATACCGGCGTATGCCCACGCAGAGGAAACGCTCGCGCTTAACAGCCCTGTAACACTTGGCAGCCCAGCTACAGACGGACCTGCGCCAGAATGGCTGCCTACAGCCCGCGATATCAGGATCGAGCTCATCCCTGAAACTGATCCGAAGCCGCGTGACCTTTGGACACGGATACGCAATGGCTTCGCGATGCCCGAACTCAATTCCAAGCTGGTTGCAAGGCACGAAAAATGGTATGCCGACCACCCAGATTACGTTGAGCGCATGACAGAACGTGCGCGTCTATACCTGTATTACATTACCGAAGAAGTGGAGCGGCGCGGCATGCCCAGCGAGATCGCGCTGTTGCCCATGGTAGAAAGCGCTTTCAATCCCGGTGCATATTCAACGAGCCGCGCTTCTGGTATCTGGCAATTCATACCATCCACCGGCAAAAAATTCGGCATGGAACAAAACTGGTGGTATGACGGACGCCGCGACGTAATCAGCGCAACCAATGGCGCGCTTGACTACCTGCAAAACCTTCACAATATGTTCGGCGACTGGGAGTTGGCTCTGGCTGCCTACAACTGCGGAGAAGGCGCGGTTCTGCGCGCGCAGGCTTACAATCGCAGACATGGTCGGCCAACCAATTACGCCAGCTTGAAATTATTGAGAGAAACACGTAATTACGTGCCAAAGCTGCTTGCCATAAAACATATTGTTGCCGATCCCGCAAGCTTTGGACTGGCTCTGCAGGATATTCCGAATGAACCCTATTTTGCGGCTGTTCCCACCACCAGCCACATCGACGTAAAGTTGGCCGCCCAACTGGCCGACATCTCGGTAGAAGAATTCGCCGCGCTTAACCCCGCACACAATCGCCCGGTGATATTGCAAGACAACAATGATTATATTTTATTGCCCATCGATAAAATCGAGACCTTCAAGACCAATCTGGAAAACTATGACAAACCCCTGGTCAGCTGGCAGCCATATAAGCCCAAGAAGGGCGAGCGCCTGGACAAACTGGCGCCGCGCTTCGGCCTGTCGGTGGAAAACCTCAAATCCGTGAATGGCATCTCAAGGCGCGGCAATATCAGTACCGGACAAACCCTGCTTGTGCCAGTGAATGGGGAAGAGTCCGAGAATGAATTCGAGGCATTCAATATGCATCTGGCTCCCACCGATAACCTGAGGAGAACCAGGCACATCGTGCGCAGGGGCGACACACTTGGTGGTTTGTCCCGCAGATACCATGTCAGCATCGCCCAATTGAAAAAATGGAACAGGAGCTCGCTGAGAGTCATCAGGATTGGTCAATCTTTGATTATTTCCCAGTCCGGATCAAGCCAACCCTACTATCTGCGCAACATTTCCAAAGATCTCGCTCGCAACAAAATGGCAGAAAGCAGCACAGACAACAAAAATTCACAAGGGATTTAGTTTCGCGAGATCAGCTTGGCCGATACCGAAGTCAGATCCCTGATGACTTTCCACGCACTCCACCCTACCCAAACCAAATCAGCCACGCTGCGTCGGCGAATCACTAATAATGCCGCCACCCCGGCGACCAGCAAAGGATGAAAACGCAGGAAACGCGCTACAGCCACACCTTTGTCGACCAAGGTAAGAGGGCTATGCAATTGCAGACCGATGTCGGCCAGTTCCTCGCGCTGTGATGCGACTCTTGCCAATAGCTTGTCCCGGCGCTCCATCAGCTCAATCATTTTTTCATTCATGATCGACATCCAGTTGTTCCCTGTCCTTGGAAAACTCGGCGATACTTACGGAAAACAATTTTGGTCTGGACTTAGCCTTGACACGCAATATGTTCGCCATCAGCGTACCCAGCACAATGAACAGGATGCTAAGCCCGCCCAGCACAGCAAGACGGTTGGCATCCCAGAACAGCACCACGATAAATATCGTAAGCAACAGCAGCGCCATGCCAAAACAAAATATCGTAAACAAGGCATAAAGAGACATCTGCGTCAGCCACAGACGCTCCTCTTGCAACTCATTTGCCAGCAGCTCAAGCCGCGTTGATACAATGGAAGTCAGCGTTGAGGCCAGTCGCTTGAGCGACTCCATCAACCCTGCGCTTTTTTCCGCCATAACTTAGCGGCCGCGTCCTATCAGCATACCCACTATCACGCCGACAGCAGCACCAACGCCTATTGCCGTCCAAGGATTCTCGTGCACATACTCATCGGTCGCCTTGGCCGCCTCCTTGGACTTGGCGATAAAAGCCTCTTCTGCGACGGCAAGGCGCGCCTTGGCAGAATCCAGATTTTCCTGGATGCGCTCACGTGCAACGGAGACTTTTTCACCTGCAACGCCTGCTGTTGCACGCAACAATTCCTCAGTGTCTTTCACAACCAGGCGAAAATCCTGCATCAGCTTTTCTTTGCTGATATCACTTCCTGTTGCTGCTAACTTGGTACTCATGATTAACTCCTTCGTAAGACAAAATTGTAATCAAATACCACTTAAATCTCCTTAGTAAAAAACATAACTACCGGAGAAACAATATTATCGTATACTTATATTTCTTATTCGTCAACCCGAACCATCCAAATACAAGTGACAATGCACGCTATGTGAAGATGTGATATTTGTTGCTGATGGATAGCTCAGCCGACATTGTTCCATAGCATGTGAACAGCGCGGAGCAAAATGGCATCCATGCGGCGGATTTGCCGGTGAAGGCAGGTCCCCCTCCAGTTTGATGCGTTCCAAACCCTTTCCGTCAATGCGCGGCACCGCAGACAACAGTGCTTGAGTATAGGGATGCATGGGTGCGCCCAACACCTCCTTTGCCGTGCCGCGCTCCACGATGCGTCCGAGATACATAACACACACTTCATGAGCCAGATATTCCACCACTGCCAGGTTGTGTGTGATGAACAAATAGCTCAGGTCCAATTCCATTTGCAGAGATTTTAGAAGGTTCAGGATCTGCGCCTGCACAGACACATCCAACGCACTGGTCGGTTCATCACAGATCAACAATTGAGGCGAAACCGCAAGCGCTCGCGCTATGGCGATACGTTGACGCTGACCACCGGAAAATTCATGTGGATAGCGCCACTTTGAATTACGCGCTAGTCCTACCTGATCGAGCAAAGTATCGATGTGTGTCTGTCGTGCGGCACTGTTGCTTCCAATTTTCAGCGCTGTTATACCCTCTTCGAGAATTTCCGCGACACGCATTTTCGGATTCAGCGAAGCGTAGGGATCCTGGAACACCATCTGCATCGCTGCACGAAGTTCACTGCGGTTCCTGGCCCAGTCTAAATCACGTCCGGCAAATCGAACACTACCCATAGTGGGGTGTATCAAATTCAACAAAGCCTTGCCCAGTGTAGTCTTGCCACAGCCGGATTCGCCCACTAATGCCAGCGTGTGGCCTTGGGGAATCTCGAGCGACACACCATCTACTGCTTTCACCAGGCCAATTTCGCGCTGCAAAAGTCCTTTGCGTATCGGGAAGTGGACTTTGAGATCGGACACTTCGAGTAACGGGGTTTGAGTAACGGGGATCGGAATGGATATGTTGCCTTTCTGATGCTCCGGCCCTCTAGACCCGCTAATTGCAACTTGCACATTAGACTCCTTTCCTTGCTGCTGAAAAAGATGGCACCTTACCCCCTGTCCTTCTCCTACCATGGTCCAATCAGGCATTTTCTTACTGCAAATAGACCACGCTTTATCGCATCGCTCGGCAAATCGGCAACCCTGCGTGATACTGCCCAACGGCGGTACGCTGCCGGGTATTGCTGCCAGAGGTTGATTGCCTCTTGACCCATGCGGCAAAGCGGCGAACAGTTTCTGTGTATAGGGATGCAGAGGCTTGTCAAACAACTGCGCACGGCTGGCTTGCTCGACGATTTGTCCGGCATACATCACTCCGACTTGATGAGCCATTTCCGCCACTACACCGAGGTCATGTGTGATCAATAACAGCGACATGCCGCTGTCCGACTGAGTGTCGCGCAACAATTGCAATACTTGAGCCTGTATCGTGACATCCAGCGCGGTGGTAGGTTCGTCTGCAATCAGCAATTTCGGCTGTCCGGCTAGAGCCATCGCCATCATCACACGCTGTTTCATGCCGCCAGACAACTGGAATGGATATTCTGCAACGCGCCGCGAGGCATCTGGGATGCCGACCTGGTCGAGCAATTCCACGTAGTTCAGTTGTGCAGCCACTCCACTCAACCCTTGGTGTAGTGCCAATACCTCAGCGATCTGCTGTCCAACAGTCATCACCGGATTCAGGCTCAGACCGGGTTCCTGAAAAATCATCGCCGCGGTACCGCCGCGCACCTCGCGCATCTCGCGTTCGGTCAAACCGAAAAGCTCAACGCCATCCAGAGTTGCCGTACCGCCGCCATGCACCACACCGTCAGGCAGCAAGCGCAGCAAAGACATCGCAGTCATGGATTTGCCGCACCCCGATTCGCCAAGCAGCGCAAATGTCTTGCCGGCCTTGATGCTGAAAGAAATACCGTCGACGATACGCGTGCCGTTATGCAATTGCGTAGTCAGGTCGGAAACGCGGAGGATCTCGCCCATCATGACACCGCCGCGGTCCGGTTCAAGCGCGGATCGAATGCATCGCGCACTGCGTCGGCAAACAGGTTCGCCGCCAGCACCAGCACGAGCATAAATCCGAAGGCAGAGGCCAATGCCCACCAAACCATCGGGTCACGTCCCATTTCCAGACGTGCAGCGTTGATCATGTTGCCGAAGCTGATCATCGAAGGATCGACACCCACGCCGACGTACGACAACACAGCCTCTGCAAGTACCAGCGCGCTAAAATCCATCACCAGCGAAATGAGTACGATATGCATCACATTAGGCAAAATGTGACGCGTCAGTATGCGTATCGTAGATACTCCAAATGCCTGTGCTGCCTGGATATATTCCAGTTCGCGCAGTTTGAGCGTTTCGCCGCGCAGTAATCGGCACAGGCCTGTCCAACTGGTGACACCGAGGATCATGCAAAGGAATACCAGGCGCAAGTCGGCACGCGACGCGGAGTTATCGAACCATTGCGGATGCATATCGATGGTGATCTGCATCATCAGCACCGCCGCCGCGATCAGCAGCACGCTGGGTATGGAACTCAACACGGTGTAGATATATTGGATCAAATCATCCACCCAACCGCGCAAATAACCTGCTGCAATACCCAAAAACAATGCTAGCGGCAAGGTGACCAAAGTGGTAACGGTACCGATGATCAGCCCGGTGCGTATGCTTTTCAGCGAAAGGTACAACACGTCCTGCCCGACCTTGTCGGTGCCAAGTACATGATATTCAGCCGCGAGATTTACGGTCATGCCGACCAAGACCGAGATGATGAGTACGGCTGTCAGCAATGCACGTACCGGCCAGCCTCGCCGTGCCAGCCAACGCCTGATGGCAAATACTATAGCCAAACCCGCCGCCAGCCCTGCGAGCGCACCTTCCAATACTCTCCTCAACACATCGTAATCACGCTGCTGCACATTCTCCAGATGCGCGCCGCCATAGCGCAAACGCGGATAGTCCCGAGACACCATGCCATTCGCGTCGGTGATACTTTCCTTTGCGTACAACGTCACTGCCAACGGTGCTGAATATGTTTTCTCGGTGTGTGTTCGCAATGGTGTCAGCAGTTTGTCGAACACACTCAGCACCTCGGGCGAATATACCGTCTCGCCACCGTTTTTATCCGGCAATGCAACCTGGTAATGCAGCGTATCCAGCATCCCCACAAACAGAAACAACGACAGCACCAGCAAGGACACCATCGCCGTCGCACTCTGTGCCACGCGCCGCCATGGCAACAACAGGTGCTCGTGACGTCGCACATACATCGCCCAGACGACACCTGCCACAAGAAGCAAAAACACCAGCCTGTCGCTCCACAAGAAGACCGGCATGAAATTCATGTGAGTCTCACCCGAGGATCCACGATGGTGTAGGAAATATCGGTGAGGATCAGCCCGACGATATAGAGCATCGAACCGAGAAATACCATCGCGCGTACCACGCTGAAATCCTCCGCTTTGATCGCATCTATCGTGTAACTTCCCAGGCCCGGGATGCCGAAGAACGACTCGGTGAGCAGGCTGCCCATGAACAACAACGGGATGACCACCACCACACCGGTAAGGATGGGGATCATCGCATTCTTCAGCACGTGTCGAAAAAGCACAGTGAGCTCCGACAATCCCTTGGCACGCGCGGTGCGCACATAGTCCTTGCCTATCTCCTCGAGGAAGATGGTGCGATACCAGCGGCTGCTGGAACCGACGCTGCTGATCACACCGATAACGATAGGCAGCACGACAAACTTGAAGGCGTCCATGCCGCCTCTATAACCGGAGATCGGCACAAGATGCCACAATTTGCTCACCAGGAACTGCCCGCCGATGATGTAAAACAAGCCTGATATTGACATCAGCAATACACACAATGCCACGCCTGCCATGTCCAGCGCGGTGGCGCGAAACAGCGTCATCAGCAACGCGAAACTGACATACACCACCATACCGATCATGAATGTCGGCAACGCGATCGTCAGGCTGGGCCCCATGCGCGTCGCGATTTCGTGGCTGATGCTACGCCCGTCATCTGAGTAACCGAAATCGAGCGCAAACATGCTGGCGGATTTCTGCCAGAAAATCGTTTCGGTAATTTTGCCGGCTCCGCCAGCTGTACTGTTCAGAAACAAAGGCTTGTCATAACCGCGTTGCTGTTTCCATTTTTCGATCGCTTCGGGTGTGACGCGCTTGATGCCAAGCTGCATCCTCGCCATGTCGTCCGGCGTATTGACAATAAAAAACAAAGTGAAGGTAAGCAGATTGACGCCCACCAGAATTGGCAGGGCGTATAGTATGCGACGGATCAGATAAGTGATCATTCTGTAAAATTATCTGAACACATCAAAATCATCGAGAAGTATTGCGATCCAAATTTGCTCAAACTCGATCCGTTCTTAATCATGAGTGCTTGGAAAGATTGTACTAAAGTCCAATATGTTCTTATTATCTAAGTTGATATGATTTAACAATATTTAAGCCCCGAAGATGCCTCTAAACCACCCAATAAACAACCGAAGAGGTGGCTGCTGAGTTTCGTTCACATAGATTGGAGACTGCATAATATGAGCATATATTTGCAAATTTATGTAACTGGATAATACAATGATAAGAATAATAGGGGGGATTAACATGTTTCACAGAAAACACAATTTCGTTGCAGGTATCGCCATGGCCGTGCTTTTCATGGCGCCGGTTGCTTGCGCCACGACCCATGCGGCTTCTTCCAAAGCCACGACTCCTGCTGCTCCGGTTGCGACTGCTAAAGGAGCTGCCGCTCCAAGTGCAATGATGGCTGACGACAGTCCGGAAGCAATCAAATTGCGCAGCGGTCCCGGTGACCCGGTCGCGGGCAAGGACAAATCGCTGCTATGCCAAGGATGCCATGGGGAAAGAGGTGTCAGCATCGAGGGCATGGCACCCAAACTCGCCGGCCAATATGGCATATATATCGCCAAGCAGGTTCGCAACTTCCAGTCGGGTACTCGTGTCCACGAAATCATGAGCGCAGTAGCCCAGACCGTCAGCGATGACGATTTGGCCGATATAGCCGCTTATTTTGCCAGCCAGGAAAAAATGAAAGGTGACGGACATGAGAACGAACTCGGCAAAAAGTTGTTCGAGCATGGCGACATGTCGAGAATGATGGTCGCCTGTGTCAACTGTCACGGGGTAAACGGCAAAGGCAAGTCTCCCGACAATCCGGTGTTCCCTGTGATCGGCGGCCAGCATAAAGATTATTTGCGCGGGCAACTGATCAATTTCAGGGATGGTGATCGCGGCAACAGCCCGGGCGGCGTAATGAACATAATTACCCAGAAGCTGACAGACGAAGAACTCGATGCGTTGGCAGATTATGTTTCGGGTCGGTAGTCCAAATCGAAAGGATACTGTCGTTATTAATCAACATGTTCGCTTGTACCGGCTGGATATAAAAGATACAATAATTCAATGACAAGGGGCAGGATAGCCTCGAAATGGAGCTTGCGATATTACAGGCGGCAACAAATAAATTAAGAACTTAAGGGCGGAAACAATGAGCAAATCCAAATTCTTGTTAGCTTCATTGCTTATGCTGACTACCGGCATTTTGCAGTCAGTATCGGTTAGTGCGGCGGAATCGACCGCTGATATCAATATCGCCAACGGCGAGACCATCTTTAATGAAGGCAAAGGCGATGCGGCTGCCTGTCAGGGATGTCACGGGGAAAAGGCATTGGGCAATGACGATATGGGTGCCCCGCGCCTGGCTAATATCGGTTTGGCTTATGTCGTCAAACAGCTCAACGACTTTGCTACCGACAAACGCGTCCCGGAAGGAATGGGCGCAGCAATGAATGATTTTGCCAAGGCACTGACACCGGAGGATCGCCGCGATGTTGCCGGATTTGTCTACACTTTGGAGCATCAGACCGAACCATCCGATTTGAAAGCTCTCGCTGCCGATGGCAACAAGGTCGGCAAACCGGAGTTGGGTGAAATCATCGTCACTCAAGGCGTCAAAGGCAAAGTACCCCCTTGCCAAGACTGTCACGGTTTTAACGGGCGCGCCGCTAGGTTCCCTAAAATCAACGAGCAGAAATACGTGTATCTGGTTAATCAGTTGAATAATTGGCGCAGTGACAGCAGGGCAAACGATCCCACGGTCGACAATGTCGGGATCATGAGGAGAATCGCCAAATTCCTCACCGATGATGACATCGCCAACATTGCAGCCTACCTTTCCACGGCACCCAGCGTGTCGCCAGAGGGGCTCAAAAAGAAATAATTGGAAGTTCCGGCACTGGTAACGTGCTGGCGTACAGTAGTTTTACCGTTGCCATTTGATAACTTACGCGTACCGCTGCGATTTCAGTTTCCGGCGGAGGGAGAATAATATGTTTCACACCAAAAATTACTTTGCAGTCGGTTTGGCCCTGATCGTATTGCTCACGGGTACAACAGCATTCGCCCGGAACGAATATGCCAATCCGCTTACCGGACAGATCGGTGTCGCACCCGACGACGAGAGCCCCGAGTCCATCAAGATACGCAGCGGCTCAGGCGATCCGATCGCGGGCAAGGAAAAATCGCAACTATGTCAAGGCTGCCACGGTACAGAAGGCATCAGCATCGAGGGCCTGATCCCCAAGCTCGCGGGACAGTATGCCAAATACATCGCAAAGGAACTTCGCAACTACCAATCCGGAGTACGGTCGCACCAGATCATGAACGCGATGGCAGGCACCATCAATGATGACGACCTTGCCGATATCGCCGCCTATTTTGCTAGCCGTCCCAAAATGAAAGGTGCCGGGTCGGATAACGAAATCGGGAAGAAACTATTCTTGCATGGTGATTTATCAAGAACAGTAGTAGCCTGTATCAATTGTCACGGGGTAAATGGCAAAGGCCTGACACCGAATACTTCGATGTTCCCGGTGATAGGTGGCCAGCAAAAGGATTATATTCGCCGGCAACTTGAAAATTTCAGAAAAGATGAACGCACCAACAGTCCGAACGCGATAATGAACAAGATTACCCATAAGCTAACTGACGACGAGATCGAAGGTTTGGCGGACTATGTTTCGGGGCAGTAACCCGAGATGAAAATGGCGCATTTTGAACAAGGAGTGAAAAAAATACAAAACGTCAGCTCTGATGGATCGCTGAAACCTGAAACATAAGTACAACCTGCCCCAATATTTTCTGCGATCCGGGAGCCGCGACTTCCACATATTCCATAGTCGCGATATCAAGCGTTATATTCTCATGGTTAACATCCACTTGATGGCGAAGGCCGGGATAATTCAAGCAAGTCAACCATGCATAAGTCGAACCGTAACGTACGCAGCCAACCACCTCCTTCCCTGCCTCCTTATGTTTCTCAGAAACTTGACCCCCAAGAATCCTTTGACCGCCAAGCCCGAAACAAACGATCATATTTTGGAAATGAATAAATACGGACTTCCAATTTGCTATGCTATGACATCGCTACCTTATATTGACACGGCAATAATTAAGGGAAATAGTTACTTATGCGCATCGCTATAACAACCGGAGAATGTCATGTTCAGCGGTAACAGCAACATTGCCTTCTGCCTGATACTTGCCACTTTGCTTGTATCCCAAGCCGCATTTGCCGAGGAAGACACGGCCAACCCGCTGAAAGGTATCATCGAACCGGACATAGAAAATGCAGCTGCTGTCAAACTGCGCAGCGGTACCGGCGACCCGGTCGCTGGCAGGGAGAAATCCAAACTTTGCCAGGGCTGCCATGGGGAATACGGCATCAGCTCCGACACCATGATTCCCAAGCTCGCCGGACAATACGCCAACTACATCGAGAAAGAAATCCGCAATTACCAGGCCGGCATCCGTTCACACCAGATAATGAACGCCATGGCAGGAACCATCGAGAACGACCAGGATCTGGCCGACATTGCATCATATTTCGCCAGCCAGAAAAAAATGCAGGGCGACGGTTCGGAAGGTGACCCGGCAGGAAAGGATATTTTTCTGCACGGAGACTTATCCAAAATGCGGCTTGCCTGCGTGAATTGTCACGGTGTAAAGGGTAAGGGACTGGAAGCCAAAATCTCTATGTTCCCGGTGATCGGCGGCCAGCAAGAAGGCTATATTCGCAGACAACTCATTCGATTCAGGGAAGGTTATCGTACTAATAGTCCCAACGGCATAATGAACCGGATTGCCAATTCGCTGACCGACTCCGAAATCGATTCATTGGCGGATTATATTTCCAGGCAGTAACGCGACAAGCACTGGATTGATCCGGATTACTCGAAACATTGGGACAGAATATGCTTAGCATTAGTGGCATTTGTTTTGGATGCACCCATGGATGCCAATACACCCGCACGATATTCTAAATGCCAAATTACATGAGGGGACTCGCATGTTTCGCATGAATCGCAATACCACTGATTTGCTGGCAATGGTTCTTGTGTTCGCAACGACTGTCGCATATGCCCAAAATGATATCGAAAAGTCTCCCCAGACTCTTAGAGGTGATCCCGTGGCGGGTAAATCCAAGTCATTGTTATGCCAAGGCTGTCACGGCGAGGATGGCAACAGTCTTTCGGACCTCGTCCCAAAACTTGCTGGTCAAAATGCCGGCTACATATTAAAACAAGTCCACAATTTCCAAGGAGGAATCCGCAAACATGCGATCATGAACGATCTGGCGGTGACTGTTAACGATCAAGATCTTGCTGATATTGCGGCCTATTTCGAAAGCCTGCCTGTGATGAAAGGCACCGGTTCTGATAACAAGATTGGTGAGAAACTGTTTTTGAAAGGTGACATTTCAAGAAAAATCGTCGCCTGTATCAATTGCCACGGAAATAATGGCAAGGGTCTGAACCCGAATGCTTCGATGTTTCCAGTAATAGGGGGGCAGAACAAGGATTACCTGAGCAGACAACTCATGAATTTTAGAAAAAACGAGCGCAACAACAGTCCAAACGAAATCATGAATAAAATCACACATCAACTGTCTGACCAGGAGATCGAAGCGTTAGCTGACTATGTGTCGGGTCTATAACCAAGAAGACATTGGACCTTTCACTGACAGTCACATGAGATCGTTGTCGAAAACGCCCTTGAAACTGATGATCAAAACCGCTTACCTCCAATATAATCATTTTTTTCTTACAGTTAACATTTTACCGGTACATTGAGCTATCATTTGGCCAGCGCGGATGAAAATCCGCTCCGGCAAGAAATTTAAAACGAAAGGTTCATTATGGATTCAAAAATTCGCACGCTTGTAATTTCGGTAGTTATAGCTGTGATCCTGATGTTGCTGGGCGGATTTGTGGTCGGCCATTCACTGGGGATTATTTGCGTATTTTTAAGCATCGTCGTGGTTGGGCTGGCAGCCGGCAGCCTGATGGATACACCCGAACCGACTTCCGGCAGCAAGTAGCGGGCTGGCACTGCCAAAAATGATTCAACGCCACCGAAAGGCGGCGTGGCTTATGGTGTGAGTGAGTTGCTACAACAATTATATCCGCAGAAAGGCCGGAGCAAATACGCAACGAATTAATCGCGCTAGCTCAAAATTCCGCGCACAAAAATCCCGTCAGAGGCAGATCATATCTAAATAAAACATAGTATTACCTGTAAAAGTCATCGCGCTTCCTCGCGTTGACGCAATTTTAACCACAGCAAGGCACCAAACAACAACAACAATACCGCGCCCAGCCAAAGCGGCCAGAGCGCAGGCTGGTTCCATTCGCGTCTCAGCATATCGCGCCGCCTTGCATCCACGCGCCAGTATTTAAGCTTGTTGTTTGCCATCACATTGGCTTTGACGTTGCTCAGCCAGCTTTGCTGCAACACATAATTTTTCGGGTGATAGCCCCACAGCCAGGGTGAATCCCGGCGTAAAATCTCCAGCATGCGATCGATGATCGCTTGTCGAGCCGGACTGTTTTGCATATTCTTCATTTGCTCGAACAGTTTGTCATATTCAGGGTTGCTGTAATTCGCGGCGTTCTCGCCATCCTTGCCCACTTTGGCTTGCGCGCTGCTCAACAGAAACAAAAAATTTTCCGGATCGGGGTAGTCGGCATTCCAGCCCCAGTAGAACATCTGCGTATCGCCTTTGCGGATTTTGTCCTGGAAACGGTTGTAGTCGGTGACGCGCGCCACCAACTGCACGTTGATCTTGGCGAATTGCTTGCGCAACCAGTCGATCCGGGCCTTGTCCCCTACTCCGCCAGCAGTAGTATCCAGATTAATCACCAGCGACTGGCCGGTTTGCGCATCCACGCCGTTCGGGTACCCCGCTTCGGCAAGCAACCGCCGTGCTGTTTCAATGGACTTGCGTTTCGGCGCACCATTCACCCAGTCATATACATAGTGATTGATGCCCGCCTCGCCCTCGCGGTAGCCAAAAATACCGGGTGGGATCGGCGACTGGGCAGCGATGCCGCGACCGTTGGCGAATATCGAGATGAACTCCTCGAAATCCACCGCGATTGATATCGCCTGCCGCAGTTTGCGCGCCCGTTCGCTACTGCCGCCGACCACAGGATCAAGCCAGTTGAAGCCGGTATACATGGTAGAAGTCGCCACCGAAGTGGATAGTTTGATACCCTGCGCTTTCATCGCGTCGGTTACGGTCGCCTCGCCCCCGACATTGACCTGGACAGCCTGGTCGAAGCTGTCCGAGCTGATCCCGGAGGCATCGTAATAGCCCTGCAGGAACTTGTTCCAATACGGAATCGTTTCTTTCTCCAGTGTGAACACGATCTTGTCGATCAGTGGCAACGGTTTGCCGGCATCGGCCAGCAATCCTGCAGCGGCATCCCCCGCTTCCCCCTCGGTTGGGTAGTTCTCGCTGTCGTAGTACGGATTGCGCGTCAGCACGATGCGCTGGTTGGGATTGTTCTCTGAAAGGTAATACGGACCGCTGCCCACCGGCCACCAATCCAGAACCATGTTGCGTTCGCGCATGCCGTCTTGCGCATAGAACCGTTCGGCCTCCGGAGGCATGGGCGCAAAGAACGGCATCGCCAGCCAGTACTCAAACTGAGGGTACTTGCCATATATCTCGATGCGATAAGTGTTTCCGTCTATCACCTGCACGCCCGGCAAAGGATATTTGTTCAAATCGAGGAACGCATCGGGTTTCTGCTTCAATGCCTGCTGCAGTGTGGAGGCAAACTCCTTTAGGCCGACGATATATTCACTCATCACCCCGAAAATCGGCAAATGCAATTGCGGATGTGCAAGGCGCTTGATCTGATATGCATAATCCGCTGCCGTGACCACACGCGTCCCGCTGTGGGGGAAGTCGCTCAACGCATGGATATCGCGCAGATCGGCCGGCGTAAGATGGTCATACTCCAGCTTGCCCTGCGCATCGCGTGCGAACGCCGGATGCGGCTGATAGTGCATGCCGGGCTTGATATGAATCTCATACACGCTGAAGGCGATCTTTTCCGCGGGCGCATCGTGCGGCAGCGGGCGGCGATGTTTGTCCAGATAAGTTACCTTCGGCATCGCATTTGCCGCCAGCGGCACCAATTGATAGGGGCGCTTCAGGTAATGATATTGCAGCGGTGGCGCATAAATCTGCGCGAGGAAATCATACTCGTTTTCGCTGTATGCCTGCGCGGGATCGAGATGCTTGGGGCGTTCGGTGAACGCGGTATAAAAAATCGACTTGCCCTGGTCAGACGCCGGATAAGGATTGTTCCAAAGCCCGCCGTCACAGGCGGAAAGCGATACAGCCAGCAGGCATACAACGATGACTCTCATGGCGCGAAGTTTAGCCGAATAGCGCGTTCGCGTCTTGGCCAAGGTTGACACGGATAGGCTATTGAACAACACTGTGCGCGCAAATTCTCAACTCCTCCTGACACCCGTAAACCTGATACACAGGCGTATCTATGAATCCAGACTGGTATAATTTTCTCGCACAGCACGGCGCATCCATTGATTCTGGCGTGGTAATGCAATTTGGCGATTCCGCCGCCGAGCTGTACGCAACAGCGCACGATACCGTACTGATCGATCTGAGCCAGTTCGGGACACTGCGCGTGTCCGGAGAGGAAGCGCAATCGTTCCTGCAAAATCTGCTGAGTAATGACATACGGGAGGTCACTGGTACCCGCGTGCAAATCAGCAGCTTTAACACCGCCAAGGGACGGATGCTGGCGACCATGTTGATCTGGCGCGAAGGCGATGACTATCTGCTGCAACTGCCGAGCGTGCTGTGCGAGCCGATACGCAAAAAACTCGGCATGTATGTTTTGCGCGCCAAGGTCAAAATCACCAATGCCAGTGAGGAGTACATTACACTGGGACTGTCAGGCAAAGAAACACCGGAGCTATTGCGCGCACAATTCGGCGAACTTCCGCAATCCCCGTTCGGATTGATCAGCACCGTTCAAGGCAGTATAATAAAAACCAGCGACACACGCTGGCAGATTTGCACTCCCACATCGCACGCTACCACGCTGTGGAACGCACTCAGCCGGCATGCAAAACCTGCCGGCAGTATCTGCTGGGACTGGCTCAACATCCGTTCCGGTATTCCCATCATCCTGCCGCCTACACAGGAACAGTTCGTCGCCCAGATGGTCAACCTCGAACTCATCGGCGGAGTGAATTTCAACAAAGGCTGCTATCCCGGCCAGGAAATCGTCGCACGCATGCAGTATCTTGGAAAACTGAAGCGGCGCATGTATCTGGCGCATTTGGACAGCTCGGCAACTTCGGATATCGGGTATGCGCCGCAAGCAGGAGATGAATTGTTCAGCGCAGACCTGGAGGGACAGGTCTGCGGCATGATCGTAAACGCTGCACCGGCGCCTGTTGATGGTTACGATCTGCTGGCATCGGTACAGACTATCAGCCGGGAAACGCAGAAGGTGCTGTGGAAGTCGTTACAGGGTCCCGAGCTTGAATTTTTACCGTTGCCATATCCGCTGACGGATAACTGAGCTCCGTAGCCCCGCAAAACGGCTGTCTGGATTCGAAGATCTAAAGAACCCTCCATGGAATAACGCCGCGTTCCTTACTTCCGCATCCATTTGATCGCATTGGCAGCAGTAACCCTAACCGCGATCAGCATTACCTGCTGAAGCAGTGTGGCGCGCTCGGCAGCCGACGTAATGGCCAATCTTTAATAATCACATCGAACTACAGCTTCATCGTCATCTTGATGTGTGGCAGACCGGCATCCATGAACTCATCACCCTCCTCGGAGAACCCAAAGCTGCGATAGAACGGCATAGCGTATGTTTGCGCGTCCACGTCCACCTGTTTGTAGTCGTGCGCGCGGGCATAATCAAGCAGTGCTTCCATGATCGCGGTACCGACTTTCTGTTTGCGCCATTGCGGTAACACAGAAATGCGTCCGATGTGGCCGTTCGGAAGCATCCGCCCGCAACCGATGGCATCGCCTTGATGGCTGAGCGCAAGCGCATGCCGGCAGCTCTCATCCGACCCATCCCATTCCAGTTCGGCGGGAATACCTTGCTCGCGAATAAACACAGCCTCGCGTATCGATTTCAGCAAAGGTTGGCCGTCATGCCAGCCAACCAGACTAACGGTAAAAGGATTACCCATGTCAGCATTTCCCCCTTAGAAAATCACTCGACGATTTCGACTGCTGTTCCCGCGGGTACAATATCAAACAAGTCGATCAGATCGGCATTGTGCATCCGGATACAGCCATGTGAACCGGGTATCCCGAGCCGCACCGAATCAGGCGTGCCGTGGATATAGATATATCGGCGCATGGTATCGCATTCCCCGAATCGATTGAAGCCCGGTTCGAGACCGGACAGCCACAGTATGCGCGTCAGTATCCAGTCTCGATCCGGAAACTTCTCCCCCAATTCCGGCGTGTAGATCTCCCCGGTAGCGCGGCGACGCAAAAATACGGCATTTTCCGGTTGTCCCGCGCCTATCTTGGCACGGATGATATGTTTACCGCGCGGCGTGCAGAAGCTGCCGTTCAATTCGCCAGCACCCTTCTCGGAGCTGGATACAGCATAGCTACGCAGCACAATGCCTCTGTCATCAAGCAATTCAAGCTGTTGTGTGGAAAGGTGCACTTTGATTTTCATGATGCCTTCTGCTGCGCGCGGCGCGTTGCGAAAAATCTGCTGAGCATAGAACCACATTCGTCCGCCAGCACGCCACCCGTCACCTCGGTATGATGGTTCAGGCTCTGCTCGGCAAAGGCATTAATCACGCTGCCGCAAGCACCGGTCTTGGGATCGCTCGCCCCGTACACTGCCCGCGCTATGCGCGCGTGCATGATCGCCCCCGCGCACATCAAACAGGGCTCCAGCGTGACGAACAGCTCGCAACCGACCAGGCGGTAATTGCCGATATTTACGGCTGCATCGCGCAAAGCCATCATTTCGGCGTGCGCGGAAGGGTCGTGACGCGAGATCGGCGCGTTGAAACCGCGCCCGATGATCTCCCCGCTCTTGATCACTATCGCACCCACCGGCACCTCGCCGGCTTCCAGCGCCATGTCTGCCAGTTCCAGCGCTTGGCGCATGTAATCTGCATCCGTCATGAATATCTGCTTTGATAAAATGGGCCGCAACCGTAGCATAACCGCGCCGATTTGACGAGGGCGCGAAGATGCTTGCCTTTAGCGCGTTTTTTGACAAGAATGTCGGCTCTTTAGCAGGTTCATTCATGTCAGAAAACACTATTGCGGATTTTTCCCTGCCCTCCACGGGCAATCAGACCTTCACCCTCTTCGGCGCGCGCGGCAAGCATTTGGTCATCTACTTCTACCCCAAGGACAACACACCGGGCTGCACTACCGAGGCACAGCAATACCGCGATTTGTACGCAAAATTCAAAAAGGCAAATTGCGAAGTGGTCGGCATTTCGCGCGACAGCATCAAATCGCATGAGAATTTCAAAGCCAAATTCACGCTGCCTTTCGAACTGCTGTCGGATACCGAAGAAATTGCATGCAGACTGTTCGGTGTGATCAAGCAGAAGATCATGTATGGCAAGCAAGTCCGCGGCATCGAGCGCAGCACCTTCGTGTTCGACAAGGATGGCAAACTGCGTAGGGAATGGCGCGGCCTCAAGGCCGATGGACATGCGCAGGAAGTACTCGATTTCGTAACAACCCTCAACTAAAGGAACCTCATGTCCCCAACACGCGCCAAATCGGTAAATACGGAATCGGATACCGAAATCAAACTGTTCGTGCTGGATACCAATGTGCTGTTGCATGATCCTACCAGCCTGTTCCGCTTCGAGGAGCATGACATTTGCCTGCCGATGTTCGTCCTCGAGGAACTGGACAACAAGAAAAAAGGCATGACCGAAGTCGCCAGAAACGCGAGACAAGCAAGCCGTTTCCTGGATCAGATCGTCAGTGACGCGCCGCACAAGATAGAAGAAGGCATCGCGCTTGAATCGGCCGCACACAAGAACTGCACCGGCCGTTTGTATCTGCAAACCAGTTTCGTCAAATACGAATTGCCGGAAAACCTGGAGTTGGGCAAAGCAGACAACGCGATCCTCGGCGTGGTCATCGGACTTCAGAAACAGCAGCCAGAACGTTCGGTGATCTTGGTCAGCAAGGACATCAACATGCGCATCAAAGCCCGCGCGCTGGGGCTGGAAGCGCAGGACTATTTCAATGACAAGGTGCTGGAAGACAGCGACCTGCTTTATACCGGCGTGTTGCCATTGCCCGACGATTTCTGGGATCGGCACAGCAAGGACATGAAGTCATGGCAAAATGAAGGCCGCACTTATTACCAGATTTCCGGCCCGTTGTGCGCGGCATTTTTCGTCAACCAGTTCGTCTATCTGGAAAACGGCTCCACACCGTTCTATGCCATCGTGTTGGAGCAGAGCGACACGACCGCCCAGTTATGCACCCTGATCGATTACACCCACAGCAAGAATAACGTGTGGGGAATCACGGCGCGCAATCGCGAACAGAATTTCGTGCTCAACCTGTTGATGAATCCTGATATCGATTTTGTCACATTGCTGGGCCAGGCTGGCACAGGCAAGACCCTGCTGACACTCGCTTCCGGCTTGTTGCAGACGCTGGAAGCCAAGCTTTATTCTGAAATAATCATCACCCGTGTTACAGTTCCGGTCGGCGAAGATATCGGATTCCTGCCTGGTACCGAGGAAGAAAAGATGACGCCATGGATGGGCGCGCTGGAGGACAATCTTGATGTGCTGAACAAATCCGACGAGGAAGGCGGCGACTGGGGGCGCGCCGCCACGCGTGACCTGATCCGATCGAGGGTCAAGGTCAAGTCGCTCAACTTCATGCGCGGGCGCACTTTCCTCAACAAATATGTGATCATAGACGAAGCGCAAAATCTCACGCCCAAACAGATGAAGACGCTGGTCACCCGCGCAGGTCCGGGTACCAAGGTGGTATGCATGGGTAACATCGCACAGATCGATACACCTTACCTCACCGAAGGAAGCTCCGGTTTGACCTACGTGGTGGATCGCTTCAAGGGCTGGAAACATGGTGGTCACGTCACACTGTTGCGCGGAGAAAGGTCGCGTTTGGCTGACTATGCCGGCGAAGTTCTGTAAATAACTGCAATTCGATTAGAATAACAAGGCAATTGATCCGATTAGTTAAAATTTTACGGGAAATCTTTTGGCCTTCTGGCAAGCATTTGGATGACAACTCAATGGCTACACCGATTACAAAGACCGACGCCGAATGGCGCGAAGAACTGACTCCTGAACAGTACCAGGTATGCCGCCGATGCGGGACCGAGCCGCCGTTCACGGGCGCATATTGGGATTGCCATGATGCAGGGATCTATCGCTGCGTGTGTTGCGGTAATGCTTTGTTCGATTCCGCGGCCAAATTCGATTCCAACAGCGGATGGCCAAGTTTCTGGCAACCCCATGACGCCGAAAATGTCATATCGCGCAACGACACCAGCTACGGCATGAAACGCGTGGAAGTACTCTGCAAACAATGCGGAGCGCACCTTGGACATATATTCCCCGACGGGCCGAAACCCACGGGAATGCGTTATTGCATCAACTCTGCATCGCTTGTGCTGGACAAAAACCAAACTCCTCAGGCATCGACATGAAACTGCTGTTCGATCTATTCCCCGTCCTGCTGTTTTTTATCGCCTATAAATTCGGGGACATTTTTATCGCCACATCGGTGGCGATCGCCGCGACTTTGGTCCAGATCGTCTGGACCAAATTTCGCCACGGCAAAGTGGACTTGATGTTATGGGTGGCCTTTGCCATCATCGCAATGTTTGGCGGGGCAACGCTGTGGCTGCATGACGAGAGCTATATCAAGATCAAGCCTACCGTGTTGTACTGGATATTCTCCATCATCCTGCTGTTCTCGAATTTGCTGTTTCACAAAAACCTGATGCGCGCGCTGTTACATGAGAAAATTGCGCTGCCGATGCATGCTTGGAATCGCCTCAATCTGAGCTGGAGCCTGTTCTTTGCGGTACTCGGATTTATAAACCTTTATGTGGCATTCAATTTCTCCACAGATATCTGGGTAAGTTTTAAACTGTTCGGATTTACCGGATTGATGCTGGTATTTATCCTGGCGCAAGGCGCATGGCTTGCGAAATATGTGGATGAGAAGAAGGAACACAACTAAATGGAGGCGGGTTAAATGTGGTACGCGATAGTCGGACAAGACGTCCCAAACAGCCTGGAAAAGCGCATGGCGACTCGCCCTGCACACGTTGCGCGCCTGCAGGAACTCCAGAAACAGGGACGTTTGCTGCTGGCCGGTCCACTCCCTGCCGTGGATGCGATCGATCCGGGCGAGGCGGGATTCACCGGTAGCCTGATCGTGGCCGAATTCTCTTCGTTGACTGAAGCCCAGGACTGGGCAAAGGCCGATCCTTACGCGATTGCCGGAGTGTATGCCGACGTCTTTGTGAAACCTTTCAGGAAGACCTTCCCCCAGTGAATGAAACCCAATCGAAGATGCACGCTCGGCTAGCCGCGCTCGATCCGATGAGTTTGGAAATTATCGATGAAAGTCATAAACATGCCGGACATGCAGGCGCGCGCGATGGCGGCGGACATTATCTGCTGGACATCGTATCGGAACAGTTTTCCGGCAAAAAAACGGTTGCGCGTCACCGTATGATATATTCCGCGCTTGGCGAGTTGATGAAGCGTGAAATACACGCGCTCACTATACGGGCGCATACCCCGGATGAATATTAATTGATCATTTATTATCCCTTTGAAGAGGACTCAGCATGTTGAAAACCGGAATATTCGCAGCACTGGCAATATTAAGCGCTCTGGCGGTCAACCCCGCATTTGCCGATGACAAATCAGCCGCCATGGTGAATGGCGTTTCCATTCCCCAATCACGTGTCGACATGCGCGTCAAGATCGCCACTTCACAGGGACAGCCCGATACTCCGGAACTGCGCAAGGCGATCCGAGATGACCTGATCAGCTTGGAAGTGCTGTCTCAGGAAGCGAAAAAGAAAGGTTTAGACAAGGATCCTGAAGTCATTCAACAAACCGAACTGGCAGATCAATCGGTGCTGGTCAGCGCATTCGTGCAGGATTACGCCAAAACCCACCAGATCAGCGAAGATCAACTCCATCAGGAATACGACAAGCTGAAAGTCAATCTCGGTACCAAGGAGTACAAAGCGAGCCACATCCTGGTTGACTCGGAAGATGAGGCCAAAGCCATCATCAAACAACTGAACAAGAAAGGCAATTTCGCCAAGATCGCAAAAGCGAAATCCAAGGATGCCGGCTCTGCCGAAAAAGGCGGCCAGCTCGACTGGGCGGTACCCAGCAACTTCGTAGCACCCTTTGCCAACGCACTGCTTAGCCTGAAAAAAGGCCAATACACCAAAGAACCGGTGAAATCCCAGTTCGGCTGGCACATCATCAAGCTGGATGATGTGCGCGACTTGAAAATGCCGACGTTTGAAGAACTAAAGCCACAAATACTGCAGCGCCTGCAACAACAATCCATACAGGAATATGTTGTCGAATTGCGCAGCAAAGCCAAAATCGAGTAACAATCTACCTGTTTGAATTTACTGAAAAAAAGGACACCGTCAGGTGTCCTTTTTCTTTGCATCCCCCTCTGAAAACGCCAAAATCCCATCAAAGCCAGTTGTAATTTCATCAACTATTAACCAATCTTATTCAAAACTACATTAATAATTATCTATATTCTATTGATTTATCATAAATTTTCATTAGAATGTCCACGTTGGCACGCTCCATGCGATATATTTAATCGAATGATTCAAATAAAAAAATCATCTCGACTATAAATAATTATTCAGCAAACCGGAAACATTTATTTACAACTTCCCGATTGCTGAAACAAAAGGAAGCTAATGCGTCTAGCCAGTCTAGAAAAAATCCGCTCCCGTGCCTTCAAACTCGGCATGTGGACTTGTCTTTTGACAATCGTCCCGCAACTCGGCTGGGCAGCCGGCACTCCATCCGGAACCAGCATTTCCAATTCAGCAACGCTTACATACTCGGTCGGCGCCGGTCCCACAGCCACGGCGACCGGCAGCAGCGTACCGTTCGTGGTCGACAAAAAAATTGATCTGCTCGTCTCCAACGTCAGCGGTGCACCTACCAGTGTGAGCATCGGGCAAACTGGTGCGGCAACGGCGTTCACCGTCACCAATCTTGGCAATGATCCGCAAGGGTTCAACCTGGTTCCTGCATTGGCATCGGGTAATCCCGCAATCAATGGAACCGCGCCCTTCACCACCAACGATTTCAGCGCAACCGGTTTACAAGTGTTCGTCGATTCGAATGCCAACGGTATCTACGAACCATTGCTTGATACCGCGACCTCCATTCCGACCCTGGCGTCAGGCATTTCCCAGACAGTGTTCGTCGTGGCCGATATCCCGGGCACCGTCACTGCCGGGCAGCAATCGGTGGTCAGCTTGAATGCCACCGCTGTGACACCCACCACGATGGTTGCATTATCGCCCACGGTAGGTGGGGATACGCCAAGTGTCGATGTATTGTTTGCCGATGGTGCAGGCGTTATCGACGGCCCCCGCGATGCCAGCCATTCAGCATACTGCGCGTTGATCGCAAATGGCGTAAACCTGGTGTTGACCAAGACGGTCGCAAATCAGTTAGATCCCAATGGCGGAACGATCCTGATGCCCGGCACGGTGCTGACCTACCAAATCGTCGCGACGCTGACAGGTACGGGCACTGCAACCAACCTGGTGATTACCGACCCCTTGCCCGCCCAGACCACTTATGTTGCCGGCAGCATCACCGTGGATGGCGTAGCCCAAACCGATCCGGTTGATCCGCCAAACGATAACACTGATTTTGGCATCACCACCGCCAATTCCATTACCGTCTCGCTGGGGAATGTTCCCTCCCCGGCGAACTTCGTCATCACGTTTAAAGCAACGATCAATTAACTTAAGGAGGCCAACATGTTTATTTCCCGCTTATTGCTCACCGCCACTTTGCTTTCAATACTGGGCAGTTTTACGACGACCGCACAGGCAGCCGAGTCAGCCATCAAGGTGACCAGCATCGCCCAAGTCGAGACCGAAGTGGTCGGCAAGGATGGTAAAAAATTGCTCAAACGCAGCCCGGTAACAAGGGCTGTTCCCGGCACCGAGGTGATCTACACCACCACTTTCGAGAACATCATCAAAAAACCGGTCGGCGATATTGTCATCAACAACCCGATCCCGAACGCCAGCGAATACAAGGCAGGCAGCGCATTCGGCAAGGACTGCGACATCCTGTTCTCGGTGGATGGCGGCAAAACGTTCGGCCACGCCGAAGAATTGACGGTCAAGGGCGCCGACGGTAAGACGCGCGCTGCGCTGCCGAAGGAATACAGCAATATCCGCTGGACTTACAAGAAGCAACTCGCTCCGGGGAAATCCGGCGAAGTCGGCTTCCGTGCGTCAGTCAAATAAGAGGCGAATAACGAGCCGAACATGAACCCATTCCATTCGAGTTATCCCGGGCGTTATCTGATGCCCGAACCCATGACGGATCCCCCGTGGATCCGTTCTCCGTTTTCCGAGCGGGGCTTGAGCACAGGTTCCGGCCCGCCATGAAAGAGGCAGTTTCAGTGATTTTAGATTTAAAACAGCAGCAAATATCAAGCAGTACTTTTTAAGGAGAAGCAAAATGAAATCGATTATAACGAGCATAACGGCCAGGCTCGCTGCACTGTTGTTCGGTGCGGCGCTGTTCGGCCTGGCTTCACAGGGCGCGCTTGCGTTGACGGATGCAGGCACGACCGTCAGCAACACCGCGACATTGCAGTACTCCGTCGGAGGGACAGCGCAAAACTCCATCGACTCATCACCCACTGGGAATACCACACCCAATACGGTTACCGGCATTCCAGCGCCAGGAACCGGCAATGGTGTAGCAACGACATTCCTTGTCGACTACAAGGTTGACGTCCTTGTCTCGGGTGGTACCGTCAAAGACGTTTCGCCTGGCGAAGCCGCGGCATTACCAGCAACGGTTGTAGCATCCGGTGGTGCGTATGTCACCTTCACGGTGACAAACCTGTCGAATGCTACGACGGATTTCTTGTTGACTGCGGCTGATATCGCCACAGGTGCCAATCCGACGGTCGTGGCTACCAAGGTTCCGGCGACAACAGCTGGTGATACGTTTGACACCACAGCTGCTTCGACGATCTATCTAGACGATGGCAACGCCGTATTTGACGCTGCTGACACAGCAGTCACCAGAATCACACTGCCTGCTGCAGGTACTGCAGGTGCCACTGTCACGATCTATGTGGCGACTGATATCCCGCTTGGTATAGCTAACGACCTATACAGCTATATCAGCCTGCAGGCTCAGGCAGCGTGGGGAGCAGCATTGCCGGCTTGGGCACCGGGACAGGCGGCACCTGTCACGCCCGGGAACGTAGCCGCAGTAGCAAGTACAGCAATCGTGGCGACAACTGCCGGCACAACTGACAACGTCGGCCCCACGGTGGACGTCGTATTTGCCGACGCTGTACTCGCAGGGGATCTTACCAACATTGCGCGCGACGGTATCGACCTTGCATATGATGCCTACCATGTGCTGGCGGCTCAGATCAGTGTGGCCAAATTGGGCGGCGTATTCTGCGACCCGATCAATGGCGGCTATGCTGCAGGCGTCTCCCCGCTGAGCATCCCGGGCTCGCTGCAACAATTTGCGATCACCATCAGCAATGCGGTCGGTGCGTCCACTGCCAACCTGGGTACTGCCACTGATACCTTGCCGGCAGAGCTTACCGCCGCAGGGACTGCGATCGTGGGTGGCGTGACTGCCGCGCCGGGCACCACAGCAGCTGCCTGCGTCAACGGTGGTCCTGCGAACAACACCAGCTTCGCCTATGTCATCGGAACACCTGCAGCAACCGGCTATGCCGCCCCTGCGAATGCGGTCGGTGCACCAGGCGGTGCTGTCGTTCCTGTTGGCGGTGCGGCAGTTGCGGGTCAGACTGTGACAATCAACTACAACGTGTTGTTGCCCACCACGTTGCCCGGTCCATTGGGCGCTCGCGTAACCGCAGGCGATCTGCAGCCGGGTGAAGCGATCACTGTTTTCTTCAACGCGTACCTGCAATAGGCGAAGAACTGAACAGTGCTTGATGGTTTGACAATGAGTCCATCCCCGACCCGCACAATCCAGCGTGCGGCAGGGGATGCTTCAGGCAGGTTGGCCGCAAGGCCAGCCCGCCTTTTGCTGCGTACGGTTCGTGCGCAGCAAAAGGCGTTCGCATATACCGCGCTTGCAATTCTGCTATTGCTCCTCAGTGGCGAAACTTGGTCTGCCACGCCGCCGAATACGCCGATCAGCAACACCGCGAATGCGGACTTTACTGTCAGCGGGTCGCCTTTGACCGCTACCGGCTCGGTCACGGTGAATACCGCTGCATGTACCTCGGTCGGAATCAAGATCGAACTGCTGCAATATAACCCGGCAGGAAGCTCGGAAACGGTGCCCTCATCTGGCGCATACTCAACCAGCGGATTGGCTGCCGGCCCGTTCGTCGCTCTGCCCGACCCGACCCTGATCACCACTCCGCCGCAAACCATCTCATCGTGGCCGGCCAGCCTGAATCTCTCCCCGCTCGGTACCCCGGGCACGGCCTACGCGCCAAAGGAACCGGTGTTCGTGCGCGTGACCAGCTATGATGCGAACACCAATCCGTTGGCGGCAGACACCGTACTGGTATCCATCACCACCAGCAGCGGCGACAGTGAGCTGGTGCGGCTGGACGAGACCGGGCCTTCCACCGGCGTGTTCGTCGGGGTGGCGCCTTCCTCTGTCAGCGGTGCGGCCATAACAGCCTATGACGGCGTCATCGCCACCACACCCAACGAGACCATTACCGCCACCTACACGGATAATTGCGCCGCAGCAGTAACCAGCACCAGCACCGCGCTGACCGACCCATACGGCATCGTGTTCAATTCGGCGACCGGCGCGGCGGTGGACGGTGCCACCGTTAGCCTGATCGACACGGCGACCAATCTGCCTGCCACCGTAATGTGCGACGACGGCTTCACCCAGTTGGTGACGGACCCGGTTACACACAGTGTTACATCCGGTTCCCCGACCAATTGTGATGCGACGATGATCGCGGGTGGATTCCGATTCCCGCAAGTGGCGGCTGGCAGTTACAAGCTAGTTGTCGTCCCCCCGGCGGGTAATGTGTTCCCGTCCGCGGTATCGTCGGCCGGCCTGCCTGCCACAGTCGGCTCGCCCGCCGCTGCACCGGTCATTCTGGGCAGTCCCGGCGCGACACCGGGTGGTTCATACGGCGGCGCATTCACGCTGTCCGGGCCGGCGGTGAAGGTCGATGTTCCATTGGATTCCGGCGGCCAGGCGCTGAGCATACAGAAGACTTCCGACTTCGCCACAGCCGGCATCGGCGAATTTGTGCCGTATACGCTCAGCATCACCAACAACACGGCCACGCCGTATGCAAGCGCGCAGATCACGGACTATCTGCCGCAAGGTTTCCGCTACCAGAATGGATCGGCGCGCCAAAATGGCGCGACGATACCGGACCCGACGATCTCGACCGATGCGAGTACGATGACCTTCACCCTCGGCCTTCCCGCATCGGCTACGGTGACGGTACGATACGTCGTCGAAGTGACGCCGGCTGCCCAAATCGGACCAGCAGACAACACTGCAGCGGCCACCGGCGGCCTCAGCTCGAATACCGCACATGCCAGCGTGGTGGTGACCGAGGACCTGTACAGCAACAAGTCCTTCCTGGTCGGGCGCGTGATCGACGGATCATGCGACGACAAGGCGCATAATGACATCAAGGGGCTGGCGAACGCGCGCATCGTGCTGGAGGACGGCACCTATATTCTGACCGACCAGGAAGGCCGCTGGCATATCGACAACCTGCGCCCCGGCACGCATGTCGTGCAACTTGATCTGGATTCGTTGCCCAAGGATTACGAAGTGGTCGCCTGCGAACAGAACGACCGCTTTGCCGGCCGCGCCTATTCACAATTTGTCAATCTGCAGGGCGGCACGCTGTGGCGCGCCGATTTCCACGTGCAAAAGAAAGCACCCGAAAGCGTGCGCATCAAGCAGACCCTAGGCGCGCAACCGGCGAACGATTCGACCGTCGTGTCATTGGCATTGGACAGCAGCGCCGATGTGACCGGCTATTCCGCTACCGTAACATTGCCTGAGTTCGCCAAATATGTTCCCGGCAGCGCAAAACTGAATGGCAAATCCATCGCCGATCCGGACAGCGTGGGAAGTGCGCTGATTTTCCGCAGTCAGGCGCACTCCTCACCGTGGCAGGATCAATATTCCTTCAGTGTGGAAGACGTACCACCGCAAGCAACGATCAAATCGATGGTGCGTTACACACCGATCGGCCATGTTGCCCAGAACCTTCCCGTTGCGCAAATCAATCTGGTGAATCATGCGCCTGCCAGCGCGGATACTTCCGCGCTGGTGGTTGCACAGGCAGCGGATACAAGACCTGCCAAAACACCAATGGAAGACGACCCTTCGCAGTTGCTGGAAGTCCTGCCCTATGACTCAGCCTGGCTGGCCATCGCGCAGCCCGGTGACGAATGGCTGCATCCACAGGAAGATTTCCACCCCAATCTGCCGGTCATCAGGGCTGCGGTAAAGCATGCTCCCGATCAAAGCATCAAGCTGAGCGTTAACGGCGAAGAAGTCGACCCGCTGCATTTTGACGGTGAGAAGATGAATAAGGCACACACGATATCGCTGTCGACCTGGAGCGGCGTACGCATCAATGAAGGGAACAACAAGCTCGAGCTGGTCATCAGCGATGCACAGGGCAAGGCGGTCAGCCGCACCGTGCGCAACATCCATTTCGCAGCAACGCCCGACCATATCGAATTCGTGCCGCAGCTATCCCGCCTGATCGCCGACGGCAAAACCCGCCCCATCATCGCAGTGCGCTTGCTCGACAAGGATGGCGTGCCGATCCGGCGCGGCATCAGCGGGGAATTCACACTAAACGAACCCTACCGCTCCTATGACAGGCGCGAAGGGCTGGACCGCGAGCCCCTGACCGGACGCGTCGGCGGCAAGGCAAGGTTCGATGTGAAAAGCGACGGACTGGCGATGATCGAACTGGAACCGACCACCCAGACCGGCGAGGCCGTCCTGAATTTCGAGCTCAACGACAAGCGTATCCACGAAGTGCGCGCCTGGCTGGAACCGGGCCAGCGCGACTGGATACTGGTCGGCTTCGGACAAGGTACACTGGGGCAAAAAACCCTGTCCGGCAACATCCAGGGACTGCAGGATGCCGGCGCCGACAAGCAGTTGTTCGACCAGAACGGACTGGCGTTCTATGCCAAGGGATCCATCAGGGGCGATTACCTGCTGACCATCGCATATGACACGACCAAGCAAACTGGGAACGACCAGCTCAAACAGGCGGTCGATCCGACCCAGTACTACACGCTGTATGCCGACGCGACCCAGGCGAACTATGATGCAGCCAGCTCGAGCCGCCTGTATGTGAAACTGGAGCGCAAGCAGTTCTACGCGATGTTCGGCGACTTCGACACCGGCCTGACCGTCACCGATCTGTCACGTTACAGCCGCACCCTGACCGGCGTGAAAAGTGAATACAAGGGCGACAAAGCCGGTTACAACGCGTTTGCAACGGTCACTGCACAGGCCTACGTGAAGGACGAGATACCGGGCAACGGAACATCCGGCGTGTACAAACTTTCTCGCAGCAATCTGATGATCAACTCCGACAAGGTGCGCATCGAGACCCGCGACCGCTTCCAGTCTCAGATCATCGTCAGCTCCCAATATCTGACCCGTTACCTCGACTACGACATCGATTACAACAATGGCACGCTGACTTTCCGTGAACCGGTCACTTCGCGCGACAACAATTTCAATCCCACGTACATCGTCGCCGAATACGAATCGGACGATGCCTCCGATCAGAAGTCTACTTTCGGCGGACGCGGCAGTTACAAACCCGCAGAGGGTGTTGAAGTCGGTGCGACCCTGATACACGACGGCACGGTGGGCGCGAGCGGCAACCTGCAGGGTGTGGATGCCACATACCAGCTGGACAACAAGACCCAGTTGCGCGCCGAGGCGGCTGCGACTACCGCCGACAACACCGGCGTCTCTTCAAGCGGCACTGCATGGCTGGGTGAAGTAACCCATCATGAAGAACGGTGGGATGCCAAAGCCTACATGCGCCAACAGGGTGACGGATTCGGCCTCGGTCAACAGGCCGCCTCCGAATCCGCCACACGCAAAATCGGCATGGATGGCCGTTACAAGTTGTCCGATGGCAGGCAGCTTCTGTTCCAAGCCTATCAGCAGGAGAGTTTGGCCAGCTTCGTGAAAAACAGTTTGCTTCAAGGCAAAGTGGATAACCAGATCAGCGATGCGCTGAGTGCCTATTATGGTGCGAGCACCGCACATGACCAGACTGCCGCCGGCAACTCTCAAAGCAACCAGCTGCTGGGCGGCGCGGCCTATTCGATGCTGGACAGAAAGCTCACGCTGCGCGCGGACGCCGAAATCGCCGGCGGCGCGGCTGGCAGCAGCTACATGCCGAACCGTTTGATTTTGGGCACCGACTACAGAGTGACCGAACAAAGCAAGGTGTTCGCCGAACAGGAATTCGCGCGCGGTGAAAATATCGCCGCCAACACCACCCGCGTCGGTTTGCGCACCCAGCCCTGGTCGGGCGGCGAAATGTCCGCTTCGGTGGGACACAACATCAACAACGATGCCGAACGTCTGTACGCCGATCTCGGCATGGTGCAGCGCTGGCAGATCAACGAGCACTGGCAGACCAATTTCAGTATTGACCGTACTCAGACCTTGTACAATTCCGCCACTCCGCTGAACAATGACACCCCGTTGCCTTCCGGTTCCGGCGGACTCGCGCAGTTGCCATCCGCGTCCGGGGACTATATCGCCACGGCGTTCGGTGTTGCTTATCACGAGAAGATGTGGAGCTGCGACGGACGGATCGAGATCCGTAATTCCAGTCTCGACAAGCAAAGAAATCTGCAACTCGGCGTGCAACGCGACCTCGACCAAGGCCGCTCGATGGCAGCCGGTTTCACGATGCACAATACTGACAGCACGGCAGGCAATTCGAGCAACAAAGACCTGCGCTTGTCCTATGCACACCGCCCGAACGACAGCCAGTGGATTTGGTTCGACCGCGCCGATTACATCACGCAGTCAACGGAATCGGGAGGCTACACCCTCAACGGTGCGAAGCTGGTGAATAACCTGAACACCAATTACCTGCCCAGCCGGCGCACGCAGATTGCGTTGCAATACGGTTCGAAGTACGTTTTGGAGACCATCGATGGAACCGACTACAAGGGCTACACCGATCTGTTCGGCGCCGAGATCCGCCATGACATCAACCAACGCTGGGACATCGGGATGTTCGGTTCGGTGATGCGTTCGGTCAATGCCGGCGTGCGAAGCTACGGCCTGGGCGCCTCTGTGGGATTCAAGGTAGTCGACAACATGTGGGTATCCATGGGATACAACGTGCTCGGAATGGACGACCGCGATTTCTCCGATGCCTCCTACCGCGCAAAAGGTCCTTACATCACCTTGCGCATGAAGGTGGATCAGGACACATTCGGTTTGAACAAGGGCGGAGCCACAACCCGCCCGCTGACTTCGGAGTAATCACGAAATGATGAGGTTCCGCCCAAAAAATCGCTCTGGCTTCCTTGCACTGATCCTGCTGGCGTGCGCATTCTGTCTGCCACAGACCGCATCCGCGCACAGCGTCGGGCAGGTGCAGACCACCAAGTATTTCGCACCTGAAACGGTGCAAATGCTGGTGGACCGCGCGGCGGCAGGGCATCCCGGTTTTCAGGTCGGCGACACTGTCAGCTACATCATTCAATATACCCCGGTGTCCAACGGTGCAACGGTCGGCGTGGCGGGCTATATCACGGACTATGTTCCGAGCGGGGCGGAAGTGGTCGGTGCATGGATCGTCGACGGCAACTACAACCCGATTACACCCAGCCTCCCCGGCGGCATCGATACCGGCTGGGGGAACCTGTTCGGCCAGCGAACCTATGCCGCTCCGTTCAATTCCGGAACAACGTACGATCCGACCGGTCTGTGCGCGGCTGCAGGCTACACCGGCAACAATTGCAACGGTCGACTGACCGAGCTGCATGCCGATACAGGTATTTTCTTTTCCACGAATTCTAGAACCGCCCAGTATCCACCATTCCCGACCCGCATCAGCCAGGGTGGCAATGGCTACAACGTCAACCCGGACGGTACCGGCATCGCCACCCTGATGTCACTCCTCGGGGAGACAAACAACACTTCGCACAATCTATGGGATGCCGACCAGACCAACGCGTTTGGCAGTACAGCTCTGCCCGCTGCACCGCGTTCCAGCCAGACCATCATCAGCAGCGGACGCGGCGCTCCACCGTTTTATGCGGGATCCCCGGTGGCCGGACCGCAGACCGGCTACCAGTTCGACAATACCGGAACGGTCGGGCCGTGGCAGCGCATCGCCTATCCCGGCTCGCGTATCGGCGACGCATCAATCGGCCCGGCCACTAATACCGGGAATTGCACCACCTGCGTGGGCGGCGCGTATACCAGCACCGGCTGGAACCTGTCCCCCAGCAACCCCTTGCCTGCCGGAACCAATGCCGTGCGCTGGGCGACTGGCGAGATCGATGTGGGCACGATGCGCTACGTCAAGATCAGTATGCGCCTGACCGCACCGGTACCGAGCGGCGGATTTATAAATGGTTCCGAGGTGTTTGGCGGCGACGCGGGCGGCGCTGACAACGGCATCGAGAACATGTGGGACTACATGGTTCCGAGCGTGGCGGACAACAACTCCAATCTGTTCGTGCGCAAGACCGTTGTATGCGTTTACGCTGGTGCAGTGTGCGATCCCAGCGACGGCAGCTATATCCCCGCGAATGCAAAGGTACGCTATCAGATTACCTACATCAATTCCGGCAATTCGGATCAATCCAATGTCACCTTGACGGACACGCTGCCATGCCAGACGCCGGCGAATTCGGTGAGCAATATCGTGGTGGTAAGCGGCCCGATCGGTGTGGGCATGCCCAATCCGGCAACGGCGGCGGGAACCAACGGTGCCACCTGCGGCGCCGGCACACGGCAAACCTTCAGTTTCACCCCGACCGTGGCAACGCTGGGCCCCGGCGCCGGCGGCTCGATCCAGTATGACGTGCAGACCAACGCGGCATTGAACAGCATCGTACCGAACACCGCGACGCTGTCCAGCTCGGCGATCTCGCCCGGTGTGACCTCCAACATGAATTCCTATGTCCAGGCGGCCCCCAACCTGCAAATCAGCAAGACCACCAGCACGCCGAACGTGGCGGCCGGCGGCACGGCAACCTACACCATCACGGTGTCCAATATCGGCACCGGCAACGCAGGCAACATTAATGTTTATGACGTGTTGCCGACATCGGACAGCGTGGCCAATGCAACCACGCGTTTCAGTTATGCGTCCACCAGCTCGATTTCCGGCTTGACCAGCGTGGTGCCCACCACGTCGGTGCCGCCCACGTTGACACCCTATGACACTGGCGTCAATTCCGCGAATCAACAGGAAGTGCTGTGGAATTTCGGTGCGCAGACGCTGGCACCGGGATCCAGCTTTACGATCACGTACACGGCCACCGTGGGAACGAACGTGCCCTCCACTCCCACCCCCTATTACAACACCGCAGCCGTCACTTTCACGGGCGGAACGGTTTCAAGAGCCGATACGACCAATACTGCCGGTGTGACGGTAACCTCGGCGCTTTCCGTAACCAAGAGCATCAGCCAGTATTCCTCCGACGGCGGGGCAACCTGGACTGCTTACAGCAGTTTTATTCCAGCCAATGCACGGATACGTTACCGGATAGACTTCGCCAACACGGGCGCAACCAGTGTCAGCGGGGCGGTACTTGCGGATCTGCTCCCCTGCCAGACAGCGGCCAACCCGGTGAGCAATATCAATATCGTGAGCGGCCCGATCGGCATGCCCTCGCCCAATCCGCCGGTATTGGCCGCGGGCAATTGCGGCACCGGCACACGGCAAACTTTCAGTTTTCCGTCGGCCACGATCAACGCGGGGCAGACCGGGCAGATCCTGCTGGACGTGCAAACCAATGCCGCAACCGGCGATACGGTCTACAACACCGCGAGCCTGAGCGGCACGGGCGTCGGTCCGGTCAGTAGCGAAGTGCAGACATCGGTGCAAACCACGCCGGCGCTAACGATCACCAAGACGGCATCGATCACCGGCGCAAAGGTCGGGAACACGGTTTCTTATACGTTGACCGTCACCAACACCGGCACCGCGAACGCAATCGGCATCTCGGTTTACGACTGGCTGCCCACTGGAGGAGCAACACTCAATTCCGCAACACGTTTCAGTTTTTCAACCAGCAACGCCGCTGGCGCGATCATCACCAATTCCAGCGTTTATGGAGGGAGCACGCCGGGAGCCGCAACGACGACCGGAGTGATCCCGCCGACACAGACCCCATACAGTGCTGATGCGAATGCTGCCAATATGCAGGAAGTGAAGTGGGCTTTCCCGGGAACGCTGGCACCCGGGGCCAGCTTTACGATTACCTACAACGCGACCATCGGCGCGTCTGTCCCACCGGCTTTTTACAGCAACAATTCCCGCGTCTACTACAACACCACCATGCAGGCAAATTCGCAGCCGGCGTCGATGAATGTGTCCGCGGCCATCGCGGATGTGGCGGTAACCAAGACCGATGGTGTTGCCAGCGTTACCGGCGGAACATCCACCACCTATACCATCGTGGTCACCAACAACGGCCCCGACGCCGCCAACAACACCGTCGTCTTTGACGGGGCGGTCACCGGGCTGACCAAAACCGGACTCAGCTGCACGGCGATAAACGGTGCGGTTTGTCCAACCCCACTTACGCTGGCCGCACTGGAAGGCGCGGGATTGACCATCGCCACATTCCCGAATACCGGACAGATCACCCTGACGGTAAACACCGACGTCACCGGTGCAAGCAGCAGCGTGACCAACAGCGTGACCGCCAATATTGCAGCCGGCATCGGTGAAGGAAACTGGAATAACAATACCGCAACGGACACCGATACCGTCGTGGCATCCGACCTGTCAACGTCAACAAAGTCTTGGTTGGACCTGAACGGCGGCGATGAGAATCCCGGCGACGTGATACGTTATACCGTCACGCTCAACGAGACCGGCGGTTTGCCCGTCGCCGGCGCGTCGGTCAGCGACACTGTGGATGCGAACCTGACCAACCTGTCTGTGGTGAGCTGTCCTGCCGGTGCGACCTGTTCATTCGCGGGCCAAATGCTGACCGCTTCCAACATTTCGATTGCGGCAAACGGTTCGGCCACCGTGGTGTTCGACGCGACCATCGCGGGAGGTACCGGGATCGGCACCGCGATCGACAACTGCGCCACCGTGAACAACCCGTCCGGAACCGGCGGTTCTCCCTGCGCTCCGACCATCACGGTGTCCGCGTCATCCATACCCGGAACCGGTAACAAGCCGCTGTACCTGGATGACGCTCTCAATCTTTCCCGAACCCCAATGTCGGTCTTCGGTACGTCTGTCACTATTGGCGAACTGGCTACACAAACCTGGGCGATCAGTCCGGTTCTGCAAAAGGATGTCACGATCGACCCAGCACTCAGCGCGAACATCCCTGTGGAGTTGTGGCTGTCGAGTCTCAACACCAGGGTTTACAATATTCATGTCAGATTGTATTGCGACACCGTAGCTCCGACGCCCGGTGTAACGGTTGCGGTTGCAGAATCCTTGTCCCCGCCGAATCCGGGTATCTTTCTGGCCAACGGTGCACCTGCTGCCCAGTTCTTCTTTAATCTGCCCTTGGCAGCTACTTATACCTGCCCTGCGGGAAGCACCTGGTACCTTAGCGTCACGAACAATGAAAGTGGCGGCGGGAATCGCAGTGTTCTCGTCTATCCTGCCCCGGCAGCCTCCACTTACTCCAGCGTCACCCTGCCGGCAACGACGGTCATCAATGTGGACAGCGTCACGGCCTATAGCACGATCTATCCGGGCGTGACCACACCTTCCTATTTTGCCCCCGGGTCGACTGCCTATCTTCGTGCCGTTGTGAGCGATCCTTTTGGAAGTTTTGACATCAGTTCGGCAACAATCACGATTACCGACCCGAATGGCGTAACGGTCGTAAACAACGCTCCCATGGCTGTACCTGCGGGTCCTCCAAGCGGAGACTCGGGAGCGGCACTCAAGACATTTGAATACCCGTATATCGTTCCTGCCTCACCTATCGGTACCTGGACGGCTACCGTCAATGCCAAGGAGGGAACAGAAAATACGGTTTCCGACAACGGTATCGGAACCTTTGACAATTTGCAAAAACCCGACCTTTCGACTTCCACAAAATCATGGGTGGACCAGAATGGTGGCGATGAGAATCCCGGCGACGTGATACGTTATACCGTCACGCTCAACGAGACCGGCGGTTTGCCCGTCGCCGGCGCGTCGGTCAGCGACACTGTGGATGCGAACCTGACCAACCTGTCTGTGGTGAGCTGTCCTGCCGGTGCGACCTGTTCATTCGCGGGCCAAATGCTGACCGCTTCCAACATTTCGATTGCGGCAAACGGTTCGGCCACCGTGGTGTTCGACGCGACCATCGCGGGAGGTACCGGGATCGGCACCGCGATCGACAACTGCGCCACCGTGAACAACCCGTCCGGAACCGGCGGTTCTCCCTGCGCTCCGACCATCACGGTGTCCGCGTCATCCATACCCGGAACCGGTAACAAGCCGCTTTATCTTTATGATGGCTCTTCCACGCCGCCTTTTAAAGTGTCTCGGGTTCCGCCATCCGGATTGGTTGGCACGGCAACACTTACAAAAGGGGGCGGATTACAGACTTGGGCATTGAATCCTTTTTTGCAGGCCAGTGATACGATCGGCACCACGATCAGTAATCCGTCTTATCCATTCAATATTCCGGTCGATCTTTATTTGGCGCGCAACGGAGGAGGTCCGGGTAACAGGAACATCACGGTTTCGCTCGACTGCTCAGGCGGCGGAACCACATTTACCGATACGCAAACGATCGCACTGACAACCGCGGCTACACTTTACACTTTCAACTTGCCGATCGCAGCAGCTCAGTTCTGCGCCGCAACCCAGAGTTGGAACCTAACAGTGCAGAACAATACTGGGGGCGGCGGCACTCGAGACGTGATTGTATATCCCATGAGCGGCACAAACTTTTCCAGTGTCACCTTGCCGTCCCAGAACGTTGTCAATGTGGACAGCGTCACTGCATACAGCACGGCCTATCCTGGCGTGACCATCCCCGCCAACTTTTCCCCGGGGTCAACAGCCTATCTTCGCGCCGTGGTCAGCGATCCTTTTGGAAGCTTTGACATCAGTTCGGCAACGATCACGATTACCGATCCGAATGGCGTAACGGTAGTAAACAACGCTCCCATGACTGTTCCTGCAGGTCCTCCAAGCGGAGATTCGGGAGCAGCACTCAAGACATTTGAATACCCCTATGTCGTTCCCGCAGGAGGACCTGCCGGCGCATGGACGGTTGCCATCAACGCCAAGGAAGGAACGGAAAACACTGTCTCCGATAACGGTGTAGGCGCATTTACAGTCACCCTGCCGATGCCGAGCCTGATGGTCATGAAATCAGTGCAAGTACTGAGCGACCCGGTGAATGGTGTGTCTACCGATGCCAAGGCGATACCGGGTGCTGAGGTGCAATACACGATCACGGTGACCAATAGCGGCACCGGTGAGGTGTACAACAATACCACGGTGATCACCGACACAGTACCGACCAACATGAGTTTGTGGGTATGCGCCAGTCCAACCCCCCCAACATGCGCCAGCGCGACCCCAACAATCACATACTCGTGCACGTCTGCCCCGGGTGCACCATGCGGTCTGACTAGTCCACTCACTTCGGCAGACGTGACCTATTCCAACACTGCTGGCGCGCCACCCGGTTCGTTTACATATAGCCCATCGGCGGTCGACGCCAACGGCTATGATGACACTGTGACTGGCGTGCACATCAATCCGAAAGGCACCATGAACGGGAACAGCAGCGGTAACACGAGCTTCAGCCTGTTCATGAAAATGCGGATCAAATAGCACAATGGAAATCTGCCTGCGTACAATGCAAACAATCCAAGGAATCCAGTATGAATAAGATCACTCTCTCGTCATTGTGCGGTCCATTGCTGATGTTCGGCATGTTGTCGACCAACATCAGCCAAGCTATGGCCGCCGATGAGACGCTCATACAGCCCTCGCAGGAGATCGAAACGCTACAACGTCGTGCCGAAAAATTGAATTTCGATTCTCTCGATCCGAACAGCTACCATCTTGCCAAGGCACGTACCTGGCTGGACCTTGCCACCAGCGAATACTATGACAGGGACGACAGCGGAATCGTCGCGACTTCTATTTCTCAGGCCGCGACTTTGCTGGATGCGCTCGAAGCGAAGCAAACCGGCATCAGCATGGATATGCCGGCGAAGGTGCCGGGCAGTGAAACGATGCGTCCAGAACTGTGGGACAAGATTGCCGCGTTGAAGAAACAGTCAAAATTTTCCTGCGGGCAACGGCAAACTGCAGAAGCCGAAGTCTATCTGGTGTGGGCTGGCCACGAATATGGTGAATCCGGCCTGAGCCATGCGGAATCTTACCTGCGCGGCGCCGAAAACCGCATCTACGAGGCACAAGCAGCGATCGACCAATGCATGGAAACGGCTCCGCCACCGGTGATGGAAAAATTCACATTGTCGGGTGATGCGCTGTTCGCATTCAACAAGACGACATTAAATCCCTCCGCGCTGTGGCGCCTAGATGAATTGGCCGGGAATATCAAGAGAATGGGCAATCTGGAAGAGGTCGTTCTAGTCGGGCACACCGACCGCTTGCGCAGCGACGGCCATCCGGAACGCAACCAGTTACTGTCCGAGCAGCGTGCCGAGAGCATCAAGCAATATCTGATCGGCAAAGGCATCCCCGCGGAAAAGATACACGCCAGCGGCGCGGGTTCAAGCCAGCCGATCGTGAAATGTTCGACCAAACTGAGCAAGGCCAAACAGGTGGTCTGCCTGCAACCGAACCGGCGCGTGGAAATCACGCTGCGCGGGAAAAAAGCGCAGGCTGGCATAACAGACGGAAACAACAAGGGTTCGACGGAATGAACCGCGCCAAGGAATCGACCATCCCGATGAAGTATTCACCGCGGAATCAACCATGATAAAAGGCGCACACATTCCGCTGCTCGTCGCCCTGTTATGCAGTTTGTCTCCCGCCCTTGCCGAAGAGGAATCGTCGTCCGGTACGCCGCAGATCGAGTTGCTGCACCAGATCGAGACACTGCAACGCCGCGCCGACAAGCTGGCGCTGGGCGAACTCAGCGCCAATGACTATCATCTTGCCAAGGCACGCGCCTGGCTGGATCTGGCGCGCGGCGAATATTACGAAAATGAAGGCGATGGAATGGTCCCTGCAGCGATCGGACAAGCCACTGCTTTGCTGGATGCGCTGGATAATAAACGATCTGACATCGGCATGGACACGCCGGAACAGATTACCGGCAGTGAAGCGGTACGTCCCGATCTGTGGAGCAAGATCGCGTCGCTGAAAAAACACGCAAAATTTTCCTGCGGACAACGTGCCACCGCCGAAGCGGAAGTCCAACTGGTTTGGACCGGACACGAAAAATTCGAATCCAGCTGGGCAAGCGCGAAGTCTTACGCGGATATAGCCGAAGACCTGCTCAAGCAGGCAAAAAAGTCCATTGACGACTGCGCCGGCCCGCTACCGGATATCGAACGAATCACCTTGCTTTCAACTGTTGCCCTGTTTGACTTTGACAAAGCCAATCCCGGCCGGTCTGCACGGATGCAACTGGATAGATTGGTGAACACCGTCAAATTGGCAACATCACTGGAAAGTATCGACTTGGTCGGCCACACAGACCGCTTGCGCAGCGACGGCCACCCGGAACGCAATCAGCTGCTTTCCGAGAAACGTGCCGAAAGCATCAAGCGTTACCTGATCGGCAAAGGCATACCCGCGAAAAAGATCCATGCCAGCGGCGCTGGCTCGTCGCAACCGATCGTGAAATGTTCGACTAGGCAGAGCAAGGCAAAGCAGGTGGAATGCCTGCAACCAAACCGGCGCGTGGAAATCATCTTGCGCACGGTGAAATAGCAGCCCCGCTCCCAACCAACCAATCCAGCTCCACCCATTCGCAGTTGGCAACGCTGTCTCGCATCACAAGCTCAGGATCATCGGCGGTCAACGCAAGCGCCGCGACGATCGGGTTCTCGTGTGACACTGCCAGCACGGTTGCATCTGGAGAACGTCCAGCAACCTCATCGAGAAAACTGCGTAACCTTTGCATTAGCTCCAGGAACGATTCCCCCATCGGCGGTTTGATGCGCAAATAATCGGCGCGCACGTAATCGTTGAATGCATCCACCGGTAACCCATCCATTCCGGAACGGCGCTCATTCAGCCGCGCATCGATATCCAGTATCAGTTCATGATGGCGCAACAGGATCGCCGCGGTCTGTTGCGCGCGCGGGAACTCCGAAGCATAAGCATTGGTGAAAGGTATCTTGCGCAATCTGTCTGAAGCTTTCTCGGCCTGCGCCCTGCCCCGTACGGTCAGGTTGACGATACGGCTTGGATCATCGTTGATCTGATGGATCACGTTGCCTTCGCTCTCGCCATGGCGGATCAGAAATATCTTCAATTCATATTCCTGCTTTTCTTGATCAGGTCATAAGCCAGCTGGATCTCTTTCGCCTGTTCTGTCGCCATCGCGATCATGTCTTCCGGCATGCCCTGCCCGATCAGCTTGTCCGGGTGATATTGGCTGATCAGCTTGCGGTAGGCGCGCTTGATCTCGGCATCGCTGCTTTCCTTGCTCACGCCCAACGCCTTGTAGGCATTGTCCAGTGCGGTTGCCGCACCGGTCTGATCGCCGGCGAATTGGGTCTGGTTAAGCACCATATCCACCAAGTGCCTGAACGTCGCCCGGTCGTAGCCGAGCCGGGTGGCGATATCACCAAGAAGTGCTTCCTCGGCAGGATTTAATTGCCCATCCGCGAGTGCCATCACGATCAGATAAACCAGCAACACCTGCTTCAGGTGTTTCGTGTGTCCGCAAACGGACATGAATCGAAAGTATGTCGGTGCGATGTCAAACGAAGGATCGGCGCCCTGCTTGAATAATCTGATCGCCTGCGATCGATGTTCCGCAGTCATGTTCAGTTTCTGCATGAATGCTTCGACATGATCGATCTCGCGTTGGGAAACCCGTCCGTCCACCTTGGCGAGCTTGCCCATCGAGATGAACACCGTCTCGAGAAATACGGCCTGGCGCAGGACATTCTGCAACGGGTTGATCGCGCCGGCACCATAAGCCACCGCGCGATCGATGAACGAGCCGATGAACAGACAGATCAGCGCGCCAAAGAAGCCGAAGAAATAATAACCCGCAATGAAACCGATAAACTTGAACAAGACTACTCCAGAGAAACGGATGAAATTCAGCTACGACAAAGGCGAGCATTATACCCGCGGTCATTCATAGCCAAGTCGGGGAGGGAGAAGACGCGACCTTGCCATTTCGGGATGGCGCTATCCCGGAAGACTTTAATGGGACCGATTGATGCAGATAAGTTCTACTTCGCGAAATCGGCCCAATACAAGACCTATCATGACGACTAGCCATTTCTCTGGCGATAATATCCGGGTTGTCCGACAGCAAGGGACTGTAAACATCACTACCTTTCAGTTCTGGACAATCCACGCATGGCAAGTGTAGACTAGCTTCGTATTGCACCGATTACTGCCATTTAGCCCGAATGAGGAACAATATGAACAACACAAAAAAATCGCCTTCTTCCATTGCAGCCCCATTGCTCATTTTCATCATGGTATTCAATCTTGTCTCTTGCGGCACCATTCTCCACCCGGAGCGGCGTAATCAGCCTGCTAGCGGCAATATCGATGCGGGCATTGCAGTTCTGGATGGAATAGGCCTGTTGTTCTTTATTGTTCCGGGCGTGATCGCTTTTGCAGTTGATTTCAGCAACAATACAATTTACTTGCCGCGTGGCCATGCAAAAAGCAAATATACTGAGATTCAAATCGACAAAAAGTTGGACGAGGTCACAATAGAAAATATCATTCATGCCGAAACTGGCAAAACCATCGACTTGCAACAATCAAATGTGGGGATTATCAGGCTGGATTCAGCGGCCGACCTGGCTTCCAAGTTTGCTTTGTATGGCAACAATAACCGGATTGCATCAGCTTTTTAGTAATCGGAACCGCTGTTCGATCTTGAATTGCGCGTAGCCAATATCGTTGCGGCACTCGCAGTAGTGCGGCATGCTGATGCTGGTTAAGCCATTCTATCGATTCCATGTTTCAACTATCCGCATCCTTTTCGACCTGCTTCTGATTTTGGATTTGTTCCTGCTTTTCGGCATCGCTTGCAGCGATATCAGATCTTCTCGAGGATGGAATCGAATTCAATCCGGAAAATAATGTTCTATAAACCAGTGTGGCGATTGCAATAGGGACGGCCAAAGCAAAAAGAATGATGATTATTTTCAGAAATCCGTGAAGTTCCATGGGTGGTTCTCCTTGTGATCATGGGCGGCTTTCCCAGAATTTGTGAAAGCCGTTCGAGTGCCAGTTTGACTGGTGGATTCAAATCAAGTTTTAGAGTTTTTATATTATTGCTTGATGTTCATGTTAGCAGAAATAAATATTTGGTTAGCAGAAATAATTATCGGGAGTACAATAATTTGTATCGTTATCTTTCAAGCCACAAAGGAGACAAGACATGAATCCGGTAGCTGAAGCATTTGCAATAGGAACAATCATTGGTATCGTGCTGTTTTTCGTATTCGTCTATGTTGGTTGGATCGACAAACTCATCAAATCGATAGACAAGCGATTTAAATAGCATAACCCTCCGGCGGCGCGTATCGTGATCAAGATATATACGGGAAGGAGCAGCTGGAAATCGTGCCCGACAGTTTAATCTCGACTGTATTGCTTTCCATGTGACAAACTGGGAGATGGTAATGCTGCGCAATCTTCTGGTCATCATTGTGATTTCCGTAGGCATTGCCGGGTGCGCCACCAAGCCTGCCGAAGTATCCGACAACACTCTGCTACACCCCACTGCAGTAGTCGAGCACCATATCGTCAACCACGGCATCATGGGAATGTTCCCTTTTGAGAGCGATGAACGTCAATATTTTCGTTCCAACATGCGCCGTGACGAAGCTACGCTCAAGGGCACCGGCACATTTACCGGCTACATTATCGGCACGCATACCAGCACTGATATTATCCGTCTAGATCGCAAAGTGAGATGGACGCTGAACGCGGACAAGGCGGAATACACCGAATGTCCTCTGGAGGGTTGCGTCAAAGCGGAAAAGACCCCCAAGCAGGCACAGCCTGCACAAAAACAGCCAGAGCCAAAGCACGAACCCGGCTGCACGATGCACATTGCGCACACCAGCTTCAAGGTCAAGGCGACCGGCCAGAAAAAAACCTTGAACGGTTTTGACACCAGCGAATATCAGGTCGCATGGGTGGTCAAACTTCGCGACCGGACTGCACGCACAACAACCAGCACGCTGAATCTGGAAATCTGGACGACACCGATGACCGCCACTATGCGTGACATTATGGGCATAGAAGAGAATTTTTACCGTGGATACAACGGTGCCGTTGCCGAGACCAGCAAAAAGAAAATACTGCCGGCAGAGGCGCTCAAGCTGATCTCGGCTTATATGGCCAGCGCGCTGAAACCGGCAGATCTCAAGGCATTCCTCGATGCTGGCAAACAAATGGAAAAAATCAAGGGCCGCCCGATCTCGACCCGTCTGGACTGGAGCCTGGAGGGCAATGCCTGTGCGCCCAAGGATACCAAGGAAGCAAAAGAAAAATCCGCCCCGACCCCTGCCAATGCCGGTGATCTCGTTTCCGGACTAGCCGAATTGTTCGTGCAAAAGAAGACCGAAGAAACGATGAAAGTAGGCACGGGTGAACCTATCCTGTCGTTTACCTTCGAGGTAAAGAAGCTCGCGATCGAGCCGGTGCACGACGGAGAATTTGACGTGCCCAAGAACTACCGTCTGGTGTCTAAGCCGTAGTTGTTATCTGAAATGATGAAAAGCCCCCAGGTTTGCTAGCAGCCCTTGTATTGGTTTGCGATGCATTTTCTGGCGAGTTCGCGCGCCTTGCTCAACTGGTCTGGTTCCATCTGTTTCGCAAGGTAAGCCTGAATCTGGGCAGCCAACTTGTGTACTTCACCGCTCGTATCATTGGCATCAGCGACATATGCCCACATATAGGCCAGCGCATAATCCTTGGCTACACCTTGCCCGTTGCCGTACATCACCCCAAGATTCAATTGCGCCTTGGCATGACCTTGTTCTGCGGCCTGCCTATACCACTTCATCGCCGCCTTATCGTCCTGGGTAACTCCATTCCCCTGGGCATACAACAAGGCAAGATTGAATTGGGCTTTAGCTAGATTCTGCTTTGCTGCGCGCTCCCACCACATCGCTGCCTTATGGTAATCGCGGGCAACACCCAGTCCGGAATAATACAACGTGCCAAGGTTGCATTGCGCATTGGCATTACCCTGCTCTGCCGCGAGCCAGTGCCATTTCATCGCTTCCTTGTAATCCTGTGGCACACCGGTCCCTTTGGAATACATATTCCCAAGGTTGTCCTGGGCGTCGGCCAGCCCCTGCTCTGCGGCCAGCCGATACCACTTTGCCGCCTCAGTGTGATCCTGGGGCACACCCATTCCCTGTTCATACATCAAACCAAGGTTGAATCGTGCATTGGGATTTTTCTGCGCTGCCGCCAGCCGTTGCCACTTCAGCGCCTCTTTGTAATCCTGCGGAACCCCTTCTCCCTGGGCATACAGCAGCCCGAGCCTCAATTGCGCCTGGGCAAGACCCTGTTCCGCCAGCGGCCTGAGCAGCTTTGCGGCTTTGGTGTAATCGCCGGTATCAAGCGCACGTTCCGCTTCAAGAGCATTCGGCGTATCGGCCAGCGAATCGGCCATTGCATGCGCTGTTAATACAAACAGGCAAAAGAATATCCACAACAACTGTTTTATAAGCTGATTCATTTTCGTTGTCTGGCGGACGGCTGCTTTGGGGATGCTACTGCTATTCACTTTTATTGCCGGCTTCTGGCCACCAATTGATATTTGCGCGCAGGTACTGACTACCCCACCCACTTCCTTGCATTCTGGAACATTTTCATCCATGCACCGTTCTCCTGCCACCCGTAGGGATGCCAGGAATTCTGCACGGCGCGGAACACGCGTTCGGGGTGCGGCATCATGATCGTGAAGCGCCCGTTCCTTGTCGTCAGGCCGGTGATGCCCTGTGGAGAACCGTTGGGGTTGAGCGGATAAGTCTCGGTCGCTTTGCCGCGATGGTCCACATAGCGCAACGTGACCAGTTTCTGCGCCGCCTTGAGGCGTTTGTTGTCGCCGAAATCGGCATAACCCTCGCCATGCGACACCGCGATCGGCATGCGGCTACCCGCCATGTCGCTGAAGAAAATGGATGGCGATGGTTGCACCTCGACCATCACGAAGCGCGCCTCGAATTGCTCTGAGCGATTGCGCGCGAAGTGCGCCCAGTTCTCCGCGCCCGGAATGATCTCGTGCAGGTTGCTCATCATCTGGCAGCCGTTGCATACACCCAGGGCGAAGGTATCCTTGCGTTGGAAGAATGCCTCGAATTCTTCGCGCCCCCTGCCATTGAACAGGATGGATTTCGCCCACCCTTCCCCGGCCCCCAGCACATCGCCGTACGAGAACCCGCCGCTCGCGGCAATGCCTTTGAAGTCAGCCAGCTTGACGCGGCCGGCGATGATGTCGCTCATGTGCACGTCCACCGCGGAAAACCCGGCGCGGTCGAACGCCGCCGCCATCTCGACATGTCCATTCACGCCCTGTTCGCGCAGGATGGCGATCTTCGGCCGTGTGAGCAGCAGCAGCGGGGAGATATTTTCGTTCAGTCCGTATGTCGATTTGACGTGCAGTCCAGGATCGGTTGCATCTAGCAGACGGTCATATTCCTGCTGTGCGCATTCCGGATTGTCGCGCAGCTTCTGCATCTGATAAGTGGTCTCCGACCAGATACGCTGCAGGCTCAAGCCGCTTTCGCTGTACAGCATTTCTCCTTCGCGGATGATCTCGATCATGCCAGATTTGTTCAACGCGGCGATCTTCTGTACGCCTTTCAGTCCCTTGTCATGCGCCAGTTCCATCACGTGCTGCACATCGCGGTTGCGCACCTGTATCACCGCGCCCAACTCCTCGTTGAACAAGGCGCGCAGCGTGTCGCTGTGGGATTCATCCAGGTTGATCGTCAAACCGATGTGTCCGGCGAAAGCCATTTCGCACAGCGTGACGAACACGCCGCCATCGGAACGGTCGTGATAGCTGAACAGCTTGCCCTCCTCATTCAGCCGCTGTATCAGCTCGAAGAAGGATTTGAGCGCCAGCGCATCGTTCACATCCGGTGCGACATCGCCGACCTGTTTGTAGACTTGCGCCAATGCCGATCCGCCCATGCGTTTTTTTCCCTGACCCAGATCGATCAGCAGCAGCGTGGTATCAAGGAAAGGCGCGAGTTGCGGCGTGACAGTTTCGCGCGCATCGGGACTGGGCGCAAAGGCGGTGACGATCAGCGACAACGGCGCGGTGACGGATTTGCTTTCCCCGCGGTCCTGCCATACTGTTTTCATCGACATCGAATCCTTGCCGACCGGGATGCTGATGCCAAGCTGTGGGCACAACTCCATGCCGACTGCGCGCACGGTATCGAAAAGCGCGGCATCTTCACCGTGATGTCCCGCCGCGGCCATCCAGTTCGCAGACAATTTGATATCGCCGATCTTCTCGATGCGCGCCGCCGCGATGTTGGTGATCGCCTCGCCCACCGCCATGCGCCCCGATGCCGGCGCATTCACCAATGCCAGCGGTGTGCGCTCGCCGATCGCGAACGCCTCGGCGCGATTGGTGTTGAAACCCATGAGTGTGACGGCGACATCGGCCACCGGCACCTGCCATGGGCCGACCATCTGGTCGCGCGCGGTCATGCCGCCCACGGTGCGATCGGCGATGCTGATCAGGAAAGTCTTGTTCGCGACGGACGGCAGACGCAATACCCTTTCGATTGCATCGTGCAAACCGATCTGACTGATATCGCAGGCGGCCAGACGCGGCGTTTCACGCGTCACGTTGCGCGTCATCTTGGGCGGCTTGCCTAGCAATACCGGCAGCGGCATGTCCACCGGATAATTGCCGAACTCCATGTCGTGCACCGTGATCTGGTCTTCCAGCGTCGCCACGCCAACCACCGCGAACGGGCAACGTTCGCGCTCGCAAAGTGCGCGGAATTCCTCCAGTCGTTCCGGAACGATGGCAAGCACATAGCGTTCCTGCGATTCGTTGCACCAGATCTGTTTCGGCGACATGCCAGTTTCGTCCAGCGGGATCTTGCGCAACTCAAAGCGCGCGCCGCGTCCGCCGCCATGCACCAGCTCCGGCAGCGCATTCGACATGCCGCCCGCACCGACATCGTGTATCGACAGGATGGGATTGTTTTCGCCCATCTGCCAGCAACGGTCAATCACTTCCTGCGCGCGCCGCTGCATCTCGGGATTGCCACGCTGCACCGAATCGAAGTCCAGATCCTCGGCATTGCTGCCGGTGTCCATACTGGATGCGGCACCGCCGCCCAGTCCGATCAACATGCCCGGGCCGCCAAGATGGACCACCAGCGCGCCGATCGGCAATTCGTGTTTGTGGGTGTGTATCGCAGCGATGTTGCCTATCCCGCCGGCCAGCATGATCGGTTTGTGATAGCCGCGCATCTCGCCGCTGACGCTCTCTTCAAAGGTGCGGAAGTATCCGGCAAGGTTCGGGCGGCCGAATTCGTTGTTGAATGCAGCTCCGCCAATAGGACCTTCCAGCATGATCTGCAACGCGGAGACGATGCGGTCAGGTTTGCCATACGGTGCTTCCCACGGCTGCTGGAAGCCGGGGATGTTCAGGTTGGAAACCGAAAAACCCGTCAGCCCGGCCTTGGGCTTGGAGCCGCTGCCGGTCGCGCCCTCGTCGCGTATCTCTCCACCCGAACCCGTCGCGGCGCCAGCGAACGGCGCGATCGCGGTGGGATGGTTGTGCGTCTCGACCTTCATCAGCGTATGCGTCAGTTCGTTTTTGTACGCATATGCGCCATCGGCACGCGGATAGAAACGTTCGATGCTAGCGCCTTCGATGACCGAGGCATTGTCGGAATATGCCACCAATGTGCCTTGCGGGCTGACCTCGTGGGTGTTGCGTATCATGCCGAACAGCGAGATTTCCTGCGTCTCCCCGTCGATCACCCAGTCGGCATTGAAGATCTTGTGGCGGCAGTGCTCCGAATTCGCCTGCGCAAACATCATCAGTTCGACATCGGTCGGGTTGCGTTTCAGCTTCTTGAAATTATCCGCCAAGTATTCGATCTCGTCTTTCGAGAGCGCCAGCCCCATCTCCATATCGGCGCGTACCAGGGCTTCACTGCCCCCTTTCAGCACATCGACGCTGGCGAGCGGCTGAGGCACACCATGCCGGAAGATCATTTCAGATGCCCCTTCTAAACCATCCAGCACAGACTCGGTCATGCGGTCATGCAGCAAAGGCAACACCGCAGTTCGCTCGGCAGAACTCAATGGTCTGCCGTTATGGGTGTTCAGGTAATACACCACACCGCGCTCGATGCGCAACACGCTTGACAAACCGCAATGCAGTGCGATGTCGGTAGCCTTGGTCGACCATGGCGAGATCGTGCCGAGGCGCGGCACCACGAGTACGCGTTGCACAGTGCCCGCTTGTTCGGGTTCGCCTGCTTTTTCACCCAAGCCCAGCACCTTGTCCAGCAGCTGGGCTTGCGACTTGTTGAATGTCGCGCCGTGGGCAACTTGTAAAGACGGAACCTCGGGTTGAACGGGGGTTTTTCCTGTGCCCTCATGCAGCGCGATGAAGTAGCAGTGGCGCGTGTCGGCGATATCCACATTTGGCGCAACTGCACGCAGAATGCTGCGCAGTTTTTCCAGACGAAAGCCAGACAAGGCAGGGTAGCCGACAGAAACACGAAACATGGCGATGACCATCGTAATTATCCGGGGTCGGATTATACTATGCACTACCCATATGAATGATTTGTGAATATGAAACAGCGCGTACACGCCCTCAGCAGAAAACAGGTCATGGTGAACTTTCCCGAGCGTCCGCACGACAGCCACAAGGGATTGTTCGGCACGGTCGCGGTGATCGGCGGAGCTGAGGGCATGGTAGGCGCGCCGCTGATTGCCGGTCGCGCAGCGCTGAAACTGGGCGCGGGTTGCGTGCGTGTCGGCCTGCTCGCGGAGAACGCTCCGATCGTCGATATGCTGCAACCGGAACTGATGTTGCACAGCGCATCTGCCGCATTGAAACAGCACGGCGTGAACGTCATCGCGATCGGATGCGGCCTGGGCACCTCGATAGCCGCGCAAAAGCTTTTATACGGGGCGCTCAAGCGCGATGTTGCGCTGGTGCTGGATGCCGATGCGCTGAACCTGCTTGCCCGCCACGCCGATCTTCAAGACGACCTGTGCAACAGAAAAGCCCCAACCGTACTCACGCCACACCCCGGCGAAGCAGCCCGTCTTTTGGGTTGCAGCACGAACGAAATCCAGGTGGATCGCGTTGCGGCCATACGGAATCTGTCGCAGAAATTCGCTTGCACCACGATGCTGAAAGGCGCGGACAGTTTGTGTGCCACCCGTAACGGAAATTTGTTCATGAACAAGACCGGCAATCCCGGCATGAGCAGCGCCGGCATGGGCGACGCGTTGACTGGCATGATTGCGGCACTTGTCGCGCAGGAAATGACGGCTGACGATGCGCTGCTGCTGGCCGTGCATCTTCACGGTGCGGCGGGCGATGCTCTAACAGAACAGGGCATCACGATCGGCATGACCGCGACGGATGTGACCGAGTGGGCGCGCTGGTTGCTGAATCAATGGAAATGAACCGCATGCTGTTTTTTTGATTATTTTCAGCCATGAGTTTTCCCATAGATATCTCCGAAGAAGCCGGCGTGCGCTATCTGCACTTCAGCTCCGAATGGATACAAGGCGCGATGCGCATCTCACGGCCGTGGAATCTCGAACTGGAATATACCCGCGAGATGATGGCCTCGCTGCTGCTCCGTGATGAATCGAATTTTCAGCGCAAGGTGCTGTTGATCGGACTGGGGGCGGCGTCACTGACCAAATTCCTGTTTCGGAATTATCCGCTTGCGCATCTGACCGTAGTGGAGATCGAACCCGCCGTGGTCGACGCCGCACGGCAATTCTTCAAGCTGCCCGAAGACCCCAAACGTATCAACCTGGTCATCGGAGACGGTGTGGAATACGTGCTGAACAGCGACAAGAAATTCGACCTGATCCTGGTGGATGGCTATGACGAAAACGCGAGTTCCGGCGAGTTGAACAGCGTGCCGTTCTATCAGGGGTGCCGGAACTGTTTGAGCCGCAACGGTATCTTGTCGGTCAATCTGCTCACCAGCGATCGCCGTTTCAATGCCAGCATAAAGCGTATCGCCGAGGCATTCGACGATCGCGTGCTGTCGTTCCCTTCTTGCGAAAGCGGCAACGCGATCGCCTTTGCGGCAGTTGGCGACCCCGTCGATATTTCCTTCTTCGACCTCAGGAAAAATGCGCTGGAACTGAACCGGAAAACCGGCCTAAACCTGATGCCTTCCATCGCAAGGCTGGAGCGGGCGCAGAGTTGCCAGGGCGGCGTATTGATATTGTAATCCGCGGTTCAAAAATCGAAAATACGTCCCTGTTCCATCCGCACAGGCTGATACTTCCCGCAGGCAGCGACGACTTCCGCCATGATCGATTCTTCCTTGCCCGGTTCCATATGGGTGATCAGCAGCGTCACCGGTCGCTGCAACCGCGCCAATCCCTGCGCCAGCAGCGCAGCAGTCATATGTCCCGATCGCGCCGCACCCGCAGCATTGGCATTGAGGAATGTGGTCTCTATCATAAGGTAATGCAGATTCCCGATCCCGTTCAGTGCCGCCCAGAATGGCTCGCAGTCCGTGGTGTCCCCCGAATACACAAAACTTGCCGCGCCGCTATCAATGCAATAACCCACCGCGGGAACCGCGTGTCGCGCAGGCAACGGCGTGATGCGCCTGTCACCCAACTGCGTGGTCTCGCCAGGCTTGACCGGAACAAAACGGATGTACGGGTCATCTGCAGTCGGCAGCACGCTGTAATCCGGCCACAACTTGCCGTTCAACATGTTCTCCTTCAGCGTGGCGATGGTCTGCGGCAACGCATGCACCAGCAGGGGCTGTTTGCGCATAAAAGCCACCGCGTCGGCAAGCAGCGGGATGAAACCGCAATGATCGAGATGGGAGTGAGTCAAAAAAACATGATCCACTTTGGCCATTCGCTCCAGGCTCAACTCACCCGCCCCCGTGCCGGCATCGACCAGCACATCTTCGTCCAGCAACAGCGACGTGGTGCGCCGCGCGCCGCCGATCCCGCCATAGCAGCCGAGCACAGCAAGCTTCATTTTCTCTCCCGCATGGTTAATTGGTTAAGAAGGCGATCACCGTAGCAAGTTCAGCGTTTCGAATCAATACTTGAATATGAACCGTGATGATTGCAGTGTGCTGCTTGCATGAAATTCGCCCGTAATTCAAATTCAATGGCACAATTGAACCGCAAGAGAGCTGACTCATATAATCAAAGGGGAAAATATGGGAATTCTGATTTTTTTCGGCATTGTCGCGGTACTGCTGATCTACGGTATCAGCCTGTACAACCATCTGGTCAGCGTAAAACACGCCGTGTCCAAGGCATGGGCCAACATAGACGTGTTGCTCAAGCAGCGGCATGATGAGCTGCCCAAGCTGGTCGAGGTGTGCAAGCAATACAAACAGTTCGAGCAATCCACGCTGCAGAAGGTCATCGAAGCCCGTTCACAGGTGCATGCCGCGCGCGAACGCCAGGATATCGGAGCGCTGGGCCAGGCGGAAGGCGCTTTGCGCGCCGGTCTGGGCAGCATTTTCGCGGTGGCGGAGGCCTATCCGGAACTGAAAGCCAACGAGAATTTCATGCAGCTGCAGAACCGCATCACTTCGCTGGAGAACGGCATAGCCGACCGCCGCGAGTTGTACAACGAAACGGTGAACATCAACAACGTGCAGATCGAGGTATTCCCCGCCAGCATCATCGCGGGTATGTTCGGCTTCGGCGAAAAGCCGCTGCTGGAATTTTCCGCCACCGAGAAGGCGGATGTGAACATGAAACAATTATTCGGTTAAGGCTCTGGCCAACTCACGATGCTGGTAAAGCTGCGCCGCGAATACGCGCATTTGGTCACCTCAGGTGCGCAATTATTGCTGCTGCTGGTCGGTCTCAAGCTTGAGTCGCGTAACGGCTGGCTGGCCTGCCTTTCCCTCATGGCCGCCATCAGCATCCTGGCCTGGCTATCCGCTTTGTACAGGCTGCGTGCAATACGAGACACACCCACTTCGAAGATCGCCTCCGCCGCTCAGGGCTATGTGGAACTCATCGGACTCGGGTATTCATTCGGCGATCCGCTGCTAAGCAAGCTCAGCACGCTGCCCTGCCTGTGGTATCGCTACAAGATCGAAAGACGCGGGTCCGAAAACAAATGGAAGACCGTTGACAGCGGCGAGAGCGATGATTCTTTCGTATTGCGCGACGATACCGGGGAGTGCGTGGTCGATCCGGAACAGGCCGAGATATTCACCCGGCACCGCGACCAGTGGCATGACGGCGACTATCGCTATACCGAGTGGAAACTGATCGAACGCGACAGCCTGTACGTCATCGGCCGGTTCCGCACCCAGGGCGGCAGCAGCGTGGAATTCAACACCCGGGAGGAACTCAACGCGCTGCTGGCAGATTGGAAAAAGGACATGCCGGCGTTGCTCAAGCGCTACGATCTCGACAACAACGGCACGCTGGATATGCAGGAATGGATGCTGGCGAGATCCGCCGCCAAACGCGAGGTGGCGAAGATGATGCGCGAAGCACAGGCGCAAACGGATATAAACATCATCAGCAGGCCGCGTGAAGGCGAATTGTTCTTGATCAGCAATCTCGACCAGGACAAGTTATCACGCCGCTACCTGTTCTGGAGTTGGGCACACTTGGCGATCTTTTTCGGCGCTTTGGGCGGGATAGGCTGGGTGCTGCAATCACCCGGCTTTTAGCCATTGATGGATCTTTTCCTGAGGATAGTCCGCAAGCTGTTCGGAAGCAGACATAAAGCAAAGTGATCACTCATAGTCTGTTCAGTGCCCGAAGCCGTCATTAGACCTTGCGTATACTTCAATTTCTCTGAAATTAGCCGTCCGTAGACAGCGCATACGGAACATGCTGTGGCACCATCAATATCCCCTGAGCATTGGGGATTGCCTCGATTTGTATGACCGGGGCCGTGCCGTGCACTCCACCGAACATGGTCGCAAAAGCCGAGTCGGCAGCATCGCGGCCGGTGCCAAAGCGCACAAAACCCATCGGGATTGCAACACCCGAAGGATCGAAGATATACCAGCGATCGCCTACATACACCTCAACATAGGCATGAAAGTCGGTCGGTCCCAACACCGGTGCGGAGCCATAGTCGATGCCCGTCACAAAGCGTGCCGGTATGTTGACCGCCCGGCACAGGGCAATCATCAGATGGGCAAAGTCGCGGCACACACCGACTTCTTCCACTAGGGTATCCACCGCGCTCGTATTGCCGGTGGAGGAATTGGAAAGGAAGCTGACACGATTCGAAACCCAGTCGCGTATCGCCTGAACACGGCCATAACCCTGCTGCAATTGCCCGAACTCCTTGACCGCCAAGCGATGCAGCCGGTCGGACTGGCAATATCTGCTGGGATAGATATATGGCAGCACGGCTTCCGGCAGGTTGGCTACAGCTACCTCGCCAAGTTGAGACGGCTGCGCAGTATAGTGGTCCAAGTCCACGGTGGCTTCATAGCGCATCGTCAGCGGCCCCGCTAACGCCCTCAGTCGCAAAAAGCGTGTGCGCGTCACTGGATCCGTGTACACGTTGGGCAGTAGGCCCTGACTAATATTCAGCGATTCGCTCACCACGGTCTGATGTGGGGTTTGTGCGGCATGGATGCTGAAAATAAAATCGCAGCCGGGTAAGTCGATTTCGTAATTCAGTTCAATCGAGAATTTGAGTCTGATCATTTTTCGCTTTCCGTTGGTTTGCATCGTCAGCGGGCCTGCGCTGAGTCATGATGATAAGTGTGAATTATATGGCTGCTAACGGTTTCAAAGGCGCGTCACCATAATTTCAGGCGAATGGGCAGCTTTGCGGATTTCTCTATGTCTGTTTCTGGTACGGAGCGGAATCTCAAACAATTTAAATCGATTCCTGAAAGCAGACACTCGTCTAGGGCTGCTAATGGGTCACATCAGACGTAATTCTATACTCTGTAGAAAGCGTGGCCGATGCGATCAGCGAACGCAGCCGGCTCGGGAAGAGCTTCAGCATCGTCGCAATGGCTGAAGGTGTCATATCAAAACAGGAACATGAAACATTGCTGGTGAATCGGAAAGACAAGGTCGCCGGCAAGGTCAAGACCGTGCCACCCGATCATCCGTGGATACTGAGTGCGCGCAATATCGGGACTAACATGGGTGACTAAGACACAATAATCTGTCCAAGCCCGAAAAACCCTATACCCACTCGAAAAGCTGATCGCCACTTCTCTGGCACACTATTCGCATAACATTTAAAACTAACACAACGGCAAAACTTAAACATGGTATCTGCTACGGCCGGATGCACTATGGTAATACACCTACACTGCAATGCGGCATCCGGAACATGGCCTCTGGCAGACAACTGCACGGTTTTGGCGTGGGCACGTAACGCAGCTGCCCTGTTTTGGTGCTTAAGCAGGACATGAAATTTAAAAGCTCATCTCAACAAACATGAATGACACTCAAATGAACTCCCTCACTCATCCCAAACATGGCGACAAGACAAACTCCCCCTGGTTTGAAGAATTCCTGGTGAAATTACTCGAAGACCGCGACCGTATCGGATTGACCGATATGATCCGTGAAGTCGACGCGATGATGATCACTGTCGAGCCCGGTTGCTCGGTTGCCTATGTCAGCGAACTGGCATTGATGACACCATACCATTATCTGGTTACTCTTGAATCGGCAACGCACTGGACGCATGTGTTGCGCATCAGCATGAATTCCCCGGACATACTGGTACGCGAAGTTCGCAATCCAGAGTTGCGCGGAATTTTCCGGAGCCTGAATGAGGTTTATCCAATCGGTGCACACAAGCCCAATTCGCGCTATATGGGAGAAGTGTTACGAGTTACCAATCTGCATGCAGTGGTCGAACTACAAAAAGCACGGGAGATGCGCTTTTTCAACCAGGAACAGATTCGCAAACTGGAGTTACCCGGCAACATCGCCATCGTAAAACCATCACCCTATACGCATAATATTGTCGGTTACTTGGAACGACCGGCTGAAGATATTCGTGTGTATGCACTGGGCAACAGCGTTATCCGCGACGACGTTAACCGGGGTTATCTTGAGGCCAAGGAGACTCAGGCACAACTCGGACTGGACACGCTGATCCAGCCTATCGATCACCTCGCCACCCGTGTATTCAGCCAGAATCGCGAAGTAGCGATCCTCGAATACCTTAGCCTGTCCAGTTATTACTACTGGGGTTCCTACGATATCGCCAACCAGAATTCTTCCACCAATGTGACTAAAAGCGTCCATTATGAAGAAGAAAGCGTCAGCCCAGCCAAGGTTTTTACTGCAGCCAATCATCCCTATTTCATCAATCACTTGATCGGCCTGCCATCACCCACCGAAAATTTTGTACGCAATTACGGCCCTAGGCTACACCACATCGCACTAGCAGTTGCTGATGGCGAGGTCAGCGGCCAAGCCAACATCGACTACGTCGTTGACGCTATCAAATCCAGGGGAAAGGATTTTCTGCTGGACGTGATCAGGTCGCGCGAGGAAGGGTTAAAGCAGATTTTCTCCAGCGCCTCGGAACACTCTTCGTTGATTATCGAATATGTACAGCGCTTCGGCGACTTCGACGGCTTCTTTGCCAAGCAGAACGTGGCCGACTTGACCCACGCCGCCGGGTTAGAAGAGAATCTGTGTTTACTACAGGCAGAGAGCGCTTCCTGACATGGCCATCCGCGTAGCGATCAATCACAAAACTGCCTACCACTATGATCATCCGGTACAGCTGGTGCCGCACACTTTCCGGCTGCGCCCGGCAGTGCATTCGCGTACGCCGATAACGGCCTATTCGCTCAAAATCAGCCCGGAGAAGCATTTCATCAACTGGCAGCAGGACCCGTTTGGCAACCATCTGGCCCGAGTCGTGTTCCCGGAAAAATCCAACGAGCTTTCGATTGAAGTCGACCTGATTGCCGAGATGACGGTTATCAACCCGTTCGATTTCTTTGTCGAAGACTATGCCGAGAATTACCCATTCACCTATCCGCATCAACTGCTCAAGGAACTCGCACCCTATCTGGAAATTCGCGACAATGGCCCGCTGCTTCAAAAGTTCCTTGATGAAACCGACCGTGAGCCGCATGGCATAGTCGACTTCCTGGTTACCATCAACCAGCGCGTGCATCGCGCGGTCAGTTATTCCGTACGCATGGAACCAGGCGTACAGACCTGTGAACATACACTGGAACACAAGATCGGGTCGTGCCGCGACAGCGGCTGGTTGCTGGTACAGATACTGCGCAACCTCGGGCTGGCGGCACGTTTCGTGTCGGGCTATCTGGTGCAACTGGTTGCCGACGTCAAATCGCTGGACGGGCCTTCCGGAACCGACAAGGATTTCACCGACCTGCACGCATGGGCCGAGGTCTATATTCCCGGTGCCGGTTGGATCGGCCTCGATCCGACTTCGGGACTGTTTGCCGGAGAAGGTCACATACCTCTTGCCTGTGCCGCCGATTACGTCAGTGCCGCTCCGGTCAGCGGTGGATTTTCCGGCACGGCCAATGTCACCTTCACCTTCAGCAACAGCGTGACGCGCATCCATGAAGACCCGCGCGTCACCAAACCCTATACCGACGAGCAGTGGGAAGCTATCATCGCGCTCGGCGAAATGGTCGACAACGACCTGAAAAAAGGTGATGTGCGTCTGACCATGGGCGGCGAGCCGACCTTTGTCTCCATAGACGACATGGATGCGCCGGAATGGAACACCGATGCCGACGGCAAACAGAAACGCAAACTCGCCGGAGAACTGATGCGGCGTCTGCGCGACAGTTTTGCACCGGGCGGCCTGCTGTATCTGGGGCAGGGAAAATGGTATCCCGGCGAGCCGCTGCCACGCTGGCAACTCGCTGCGTTCTGGCGCAAGGATGGCAAGCCGGTATGGAAAGACATCGCTTTACTGGCCGATGAAAGCAGGAAATATGACTTCAAGCACGAACATGCCGAGCGGTTCGTGCGCGAACTGGCAAAACGACTTGGGCTGAAAGGCAGGCATATCCTTCCCGGTTACGAAGACCCGCTCTATTATTTATTGCAGGAAGGTCTGGTTCCGAAGAATCTCGATCTACTCAAAGCGGATTTGAAAGATGATCTCGAGCGCAAGCGGCTCCGCAAAGTTCTGAGCGAAGATCTGGGTGAGCCGGTCGGTTATGTGCTGCCGCTGCACTGGAGCCACAAGATCAATACGTGGAGCAGCAGCGCGTGGGAATTCCGCCGCGGCGAAATGTTCCTGGTCCCCGGCGACTCGTCGATGGGTTTGCGCCTGCCGCTTGAAAGCCTGCCCTGGGTGCCCTACGAAGATCGCGACCACGAGCATGAGCGCAGCTTGTTTGAAGCAGTGGAACCCCTGGGCGACATTGACTCTGAGATCAGCCGCAGATACAGCAAGATCAGCAAAAAATCGCATAGCAAGAAAGCGGTGCATCCCACCGAAATGGAAGCAGCCGATGACGAAGACACCCCGGCCAATCCGAAATACACCCCGCATACCGCACTCACGGTGGAATGCCGTGATGGTCGCCTGTACGTATTCCTGCCGCCCACCAATACGCTGGAACATTACCTCGACGTCATCGCGTCCATCGAGGCTACCGCCAGCGAACTGGAACTGCCCGTCATTATCGAAGGCTACCAGCCGCCTCACGACCTGCGCCTTGCCCGCTTGCCTGTCACGCCTGATCCGGGCGTGATCGAGGTCAACATTCATCCGGCAGCAAGCTGGAACGAGCTGGTGCATAACACCACTACGCTCTACGAACTGGCGCGACTCAGCCGGCTGGGCACGGAAAAATTCATGCTGGACGGACGCCATACCGGCACCGGCGGCGGCAATCACGTCACGCTGGGCGGCATCACGCCTGCCGACAGTCCCATTTTGCGACGCCCCGATCTGCTGCGCAGCCTGATCACCTACTGGCAGCATCACCCGGCGCTTTCTTATCTGTTCTCGGGGCTGTTTATCGGCCCTACCAGCCAGGCGCCGCGCGTGGATGAAGCGCGCAACGACAACCTGTACGAACTGGAGATCGCCTTCCAGCAGATGCCTGATGGCGAAGTCTCCAAGCCATGGCTGGTGGACAGACTGCTACGCAACCTGCTGGTGGACATGACGGGCAATACTCACCGCAGCGAATTCTGCATCGACAAACTCTATGCGCCCGGTTCAGAAACCGGGAGGCTGGGACTGCTGGAACTGCGTGCCTTCGAGATGCCGCCGCACGCCCGCATGAGCCTGATGCAGATGCTGCTGTTGCGCTCGCTGGTCGCCTGGTTCTGGAAACAGCCCTACAAAAAGCCGCTGGTGCGCTGGGGCACGCAATTACATGACCGCTTCATGCTGCCGCATTTCATTGCCGCCGACATTCACGACGTCGCGCGCGACCTGCAGGATGCGGGCTTCGATTTCAAGCCGGAATGGATCGCGCCGTTCCTGGAATTCCGCTTCCCGCACATGGGGACATTGCAGGTCGACGACCTGCAACTCGAACTGCACCAGGCCATAGAACCTTGGCACGTGCTGGGCGAGGAAATCACCAGCACCGGTATGGCGCGCTATGTGGATTCCTCTGTCGAACGGTTGCAGGTCAAACTGACCGGCGCGATGGGAGAACGCTTTGCACTTACTTGCAATGGTCGCCGCGTGCCATTGCGTGAGACTTCGACACTCGGCGAAATGATTGCAGGCGTCCGCTACCGCGCATGGAATCCGCCCTCAGCACTGCATCCCACTATAGACGTCCAAGCCCCGCTGGTATTTGACATCTTCGACACATGGAGCGGGCGCGCTATCGGCGGCTGCACCTACCATGTCAGCCATCCCGGCGGTCGCAGTTACGACACTTTGCCTGTCAATGCTTATGAGGCTGAAGCTCGACGCGTCAGCCGTTTCTGGAGCCACGGCCATACTCCCGGAGAACACATTGAAGAATTGCCGCCGGAAGAGCCCAACAATGAATATCCGTTTACGCTGGATCTAAGGTGGCATGCACATAAGTGATATTCAGAATGGAATGCACGAGACATATACGATAATACTGTTAAGCGGAATTTACCTGTACGAGACTGGAGAGGCTTATGCCGGCATCCTGGTCACATCAACCGACACCTTCAACTCGTGGTCTTGCCCGCCGAACACCACGCCCTTGAGCGGGGTGACGTCGCCATAGCCGCGACCCCATGCGACAGTGATGTGTTGATCTCCGTTAATCTGATTATTGGTGGGATCGAAGTCCAACCAGCCCACATCTGGTATATATACCGAAAACCAGGCATGCGATGCATCTGATCCCACCAGTTTTTCCTGGCCGGGTGGCGGCAGAGTCTCGATATAACCGCTGACGTAGCGTGCAGCCAAACCATGGGTGCGGATGCAGCCTATGGCAACATGGGCAAAATCCTGGCATACGCCACGCCGGTGTTCCAGCACGGTATTCACCGGGGTAGACAAAGTGGTAAATCCCGGATCGAAGGTGAACTCATGGTAAATGCGCTGCATAAGATCATGAACAGCATCGAATAATGACCTGCCGGGCACGAATGAAGGTTGCGCGTATGCGGCAAGTTCTGGACTGGTATTAATGTAGGGTGAATCAAGTGTGTACTGTCGCGCTTCCAACACTTCGGCACGCTTGTCATGCTGCAAAATTTCCTTGGTAGCCTCCCATGAAATACCTTGGGATAATCCAAGTTGACCAGTATTACCCGACACTTCTACTTCGCTGAAGGCGGTTACCTTGAATTCGCTGTGGGGTTCTTTGATTGTAAAATAAGCAGTCTTGTTACCAAAAAAATCTTCCCTGATTCGAAAATCGGCTTCCTTTGGCTGGATCTCCAGACGCGCGGATATCAATTTCTGTTGATGACACTCACGCGGCAATAAACGGGCTTCGTTGTAAGAACGTCCGACCAAACCGGTATATTGATAAGTGGTTGAGTGTGTAATGCGATAGCGCAAGCGATTTTCCTTATTAAATAATCCTACTTGCCTGAGAGCGGTTTATTCCAGCACAAGCTGCAAATTACCTCAAAGTGGTTGCAGGTTGCTGTCGTGCCGGAAATATTCCGCAGTGATCGCTTCGGACAATGAATGCAACAGATAGTGGAGGCGGCTTAACTTTTGGTCCATATTTTCGCGGATACCGTTTTCGGAAACCAAGAGCAGTTCCTGCAGATCAATCAGATCCAGCATGGCGCTGGCCTCTAACATCAGCCGCTCTGCCGTGCTCAAACGTTGCTCAACGCGCCCACCGGGCAATTTGGCGACATGACTTTTCAGGCAATCGATCTGATAGGTGAGCGAGCGAGGATTGTTGGTGTCCAGCAGCAACAATTCAAGGAAAGCAGATAACTCGAAGTAACTCCGATAGTGATGGCGATAACAAATCGTGTTATCGCTGACGTTCAGCAGCGATTCTATGAGCTGCATTTCCACAGCATCGCTATGCTGCTTGGACTGAAAGTTACGCAGCATGGAAACAATAAACGTGCCACGTTCCAACCGGCGGCCAATATCAAGGAACAGCCAACCGTTGCCGCGCGTCATGTTCTCCATGGTCAATCCGCTGAAAGCGCTCAGCGTGGTGACTTGCCTGTCCAAATGCTGATGCAACTGCCATAACGGGTATCCGCTGAGTTGCTGCGGCTGCGCCAACTGATCGTACATATCATCCATCACGCGCCAGATATCAGAAGACCAAAGGTCTCGTACTGCATACCCGGATCGCACCACATTGCGCAGCAAACTGGCGATACTTCCAGCACGCTGTTCATCCAGCGCAACCGATATCAGTTCGGTTTCTGGCGACTGCATCAAATCCGCTTGATCTTTCGCAACAAAACCAGGCCAGGTACCAGTTAAATTGGTCACCCCTCGTAACAGGCAGTGCAAACTCTCCCGATAATCCGGATCATCGTTATCAGGGTTGATATATAATTTTCTAACGGCTGCGCGCAACATGCGAATGCTGCCTTCCGCACGCTCGGCATAGCGCCCGACCCAGAATATGTTATCCGCAGCCCTGCTGGGCAGAGCATTTTCAGTGCCGCTATCTGTCGTTGATGCGCCAACGTTTCTGGCACTCTCATAAGCAGCTTGCGGTCCGGTGGCGATCACCCAAGTATCTTTGCTGATACTTCCAGACCGGCCGGAGATCAACATGTCACCCTTTTCCGGTGCGCTGCTACTCATACCTCCCGGCATGATTTCGTAGCCATTCCTGCACGCCACGGCAAAACAGCGCAGTAGCACTTTGCGCGGTTCGAATCCTTGAGGAGTAATACATGGCGCGGTAGAAAAACTGACGTGCTCCTGCCCAACATAAAAAGCGGGATTGGCGCGGATACGGTCACGCAATTCGGCAAGCTGTGATTGACTGAGTAGATGCCCCAACACCGGCATGAATTCCGGGGTACGGTAAATCGGCTTGATCACGAGTCTGTCGAGATTCGCCAATACATAATCCATCTCCAGTGGTTGGCCGCACCACCACGTGGCCGCAGACTGCAACTTGAGTGTCTCGCCCAGATAATGTTGGGCAATGCCGGGCAGGAAAGGCTGAATACCCGGATTTTCCAGAATGCCGCTACCCAGAGGGTTGGCGATTGCAACATTGCCACGCCGCGCGGCTTCCAGCAGCCCCGGTATTCCAAGCCGTGAATCTTCACGCAACTCAAGCGGGTCGCAGTACGTATCGTCCACACGGCGGATAATGACATCTACACGCTGCAACCCTGTCAGGGATTTTAGCCATACATAGCCGTCACGAACAGTCAGGTCTTCGCCCTGCACCAACGGATAGCCTAGAAAGGAAGCGAGATAAGCGTGCTCGAAATAAGTTTCGTTAAATGGTCCCGGCGTGAGTAGCACAATGCGCGGCGACTCGGCATGAGGGGGAGCGATCGCAGTCAGCCCTGCATGCATGGATTTGAAGAAGTTTGCCAGGCGATATGCCTGAGATTGGCGGAATATGCTCGGTAAGACACGTGACACAGCTATACGGTTCTCAAGAGCGTAACCGGCTCCTGAAGGCGCCTGGGTGCGGTCACTGATCACCCACATTTTCTGGTCGGGACCACGTGCGAGATCTGCCGCAAACATTATCAACTGGTGGTGGCCGGGCAATTTGACCTGGTCGCAAGCACGCAAAAAACCACCGTGGTTATATATCAACTCATGCGGCAACAGATTCTTTTTGGTGAGTTCGCGCGGACCATAAAGATCGGCCAATATCATGTTCAACAATTCGGCGCGCTGCAACAGCCCGGATTCGATATCGCGCCATTCTTCGCCAGATATTATTAGCGGCACCGGGTCTAGCTGCCATGGGCGGCTGGAGCCGTCAGTATCGCCGTAAACATTGTAAGTAACGCCATTTTCGCGCAGCAGTTTGAGCGCTTGTTTACGCCGCAGTTCCATCTCGGCACTGCCAAGCTTTTCCATCTCCCGCATCAACGCTAACCAATGAGAGCGCACCTGACCATGACTATCCAGCATTTCATCGTAGTCATCCGCGCGCAGCGAATAGGAATTGGGTAAGCCCGTTTGTGTCACTTGAGTATTCATGGAGCGGAGTTTACCTTAAAGGTCACATAGCAGACCATAACACGGGATGGGCTTAAATCCGTTTCGGCCGAAAAGCGGCCACTTGTTGCAACATCGTTGAACGTCCGTTTCTGGGACATAAAAGACATGAGGTTGTAATAATATCTCACCATTAATGTCGTTCCATGTGGAATTAATACTTGCGGTACCAAAACAGCCATCCGGTGATGCTAAATGCGGCGTACGGCCGTTCCCAATTTATATCCGGCTCGTTGCAACAGGCTGGCCTTCAGTCAACTCCATGTTCCGCCACCGCTGACAAAACGCTTTTGTGTCGTCCAGCCACACAAGGAAGTCGCCGGTAAATCCCTCAATGTCCGCAAGAAACTCCTGCTCTCCATACGCCAGCGGATTGGGTTGCCGGGCCCGGCGTGACATGCGGACCAATAAATCGGCGATACCCTCAACCTGCGCGTAGCTGGACAGCCAGTCCTCCATTTCCATCAGCCTCAATGCGGAATGAGAGGAGGCGGGCAGTTCGTTCAACCTGCCTCTGATCAGGCGATAGACCGTGTCACAATATTCATGGAGCGGCTGGTGATGCACGGCCGTCCAGTTTCGGGCCAGCAAATGATCGTAGATCACATCGACGATCACGCCGGCATAACGCCTGCGGTCCGCAGAGATGCGCGAGCGGCTGAGCCGGAAGGCCGGTTGCGATTCCGCATAGCAGTCGATGGCGCGATGCAGGGCCACTCCCTTTGCCAGATCACCCGGCAATACCCCGGGCAAAGGCCCCTTGATCCAGTCCCCGATGACGCCACCCACTATCAATGCGGGATGGTCGCCTGCCAGCAGTGCATGGGCCAGGAAGTTCAACTGTCATCTTCCTCAAGGCTGCTTGTCGATTGATTACGAAACATGGGTGCAGTTGGATACTTCGATCAAATTCAGGTCCGTATCTCTGCATCATCCGCGCTTGCGCAGTATGACATGGGTCGCGCGCTCACCCGCGACATGCTCAGAGCATACATATCCCAGGGCACGCATGTCGATCCCGTTCAGCAGATGCTCTCCTGAACCAAGCAGGACCGGGCTGATGGCCAGGTGCATCTCGTCGATCAGCGCGGCGCGCAAATACTCACGAACCGTGGCCACCCCGCCGCCCAGGCGAACGTCGCGTCCTCCCGCCGCTGCGGTTGCCTGCTGCAACGCAGCGTGTATGCCTTCGGTAACAAACCGGAACTCGGTGCCTCCCACCATCTTGAGCGGCTCGCGCGGGTAATGCGTCAGCACGAAGACGGGCGTGTGATACGGCGGCTCCTCTCCCCACCACCCCTTCCAGTTGTTGTCCGGCCAGGGGCCTCGCACAGGGCCGAACATGTTTCGTCCCAGAATCCAGGCGCCGATCCCGTCAAAACCCCGCTCGGCCATGCTGTTGTCGACGCCTGTCTCTCCGTCATCCTTTCCGTTGACCTGTCCGTGCATTTGCCGCCATATGCGCGTATGGAAGAACCATTCCATGAGCTCTGGCCCGCCAACGCCGAGCGGATTCTGAAGATCCTGATTCGGCCCGGCACCGTAGCCGTCGATGGATATCGCAAAGCTCTGGACGCGAAGTTTTGACATGATACTCCTCGCTGCTGATCAGGGATTCACGCCTGCGACCCGATGATCTCAGACGGTACTCATCGTTTAATGTATGCCTATGCGCTTCGTCACTCTTCTGCACTCAAAATACTGTCTTCGGCCAAACCTGTCATCTTCGGTTTTCAAGTGCGAACATAGAGCGACAGCTTGTTGATTTGTGCAACCAGAAAGCGATTAACGATGTTGTTGAACTTCATCGCCAACTCCGGAAATTCTTTCAGGAAGTTGCGGATAACGTTTACGGACCAAGTCATATAACGTAAGTCATCCGCAAAGTCAGCGTCAAATAAGGACGGCTGACCTGTCAACACGATACTGGTACCGACTAATCCATTGATTTATCAAAAAGATGACAATTTCTCCTGATCGAATATTCATAATATTAGGGGAAAGCTTATGCCTGCTTATGGGACGGAACAGTCTTTAGCAGTTGGGATCGCAATTCCCGTCGCTTACCGCAGCGGACACTCACAATAACTGCAGAAATGGCCGGGTGCCCGGCCGTCCAACGCTGTCCCGCATGATTTAAATCAGCCTTTTCTGCGCAGCATCATGCGTTCTATCAGACCGTCTTTTGTAATGAACTGATGCTTGATCGCACCGAGGATATGGATCACGACCAGCGCGATCAGCACATTGACCAGTTGTTCATGCACCTCGTGGGCAAATACGCCCCTGAAGCCGTGTTCCTTCGGCAGCATACTCGCATCGAACGCCAGTAACGCCGGGCCCGCCTTACTGGTCAACAGTATTACCACGCCGCTGAGCGGAAGCAAGAACAGCAAGGTATACAGCAGGTGATGCACGCCTTTGGCAAACTTGTCCATGGGCGTATCGCCTATCGGCGCAGGCACACCGTCCTTGCGGCGGAAATAGAAGCGAAAAAAGGTCAGCAACAATACCGTAACCCCCACGGATATATGCAAGATGTATCCGGCCAACGTCGCCTTGCTGTCGTCTGTCGCTTCGCCCAGGCTGTCGCCGAGATACCAGGCTGCGATCAACAGTGCCAGCGTCAGCCAGTGAACGATCACCATGCGCTTGCTGTATTGCGTCATTACTGCGTCTCCTCGAATTTATTGTTTTGCAAAAATTATTGATGCCGTCAAATTGGTTATATTTTAATCCAGCGCCAAGAATAATGTTGGCATTCAATATGCCGCATATACGCTTGACAGAATGATTTTTTGGGATCGGAAAGCAAGCGATGAAACCAAAAGGAAATATTTCACCGCACGCAAGTTCAAATCGATCCCATAACAGGCTGGTGCAATGTATGCCGAGGGGAAAATGGAATGCGCTAACGATTGACGCTGGAGGCTTGGGGAATTTGGGCCACCTGTTTCCCCGACGTTTGCACCGCGGGATCTTCAAGAACCTGGAAAAATACCTCGCCGCGCTTGATCATGCCCAACTCGCTGCGTGCGCGCTCTTCGATTGCTGCCGTACCTTGCTTGAGATCACGCACCTCGGCGTCCAGCACTGCATTGCGAGCTTGGGCCAACTGATTGGCTTGCTGCTGGGCTTCAACCTGGCGATGCAAGTCCCACACTTTCAGCCAGCTGCCTTTGCCCAGCCAAAGCGGATACTGCAACAACAGCAGCAGAACGACCAGTATCAGTGTGACCGCACGCATCAGCCCAACTGATAATATGCGCCGCGTCCCGGATAAGTGGCCGTTTCACCCAAGTCTTCTTCGATACGCAACAATTGGTTGTACTTCGCCATGCGGTCGGAACGCGACATCGAACCGGTCTTGATCTGCAGCACATTGGTAGCCACCGCGATATCGGCAATGGTGCTGTCCTCGGTCTCGCCGGACCGGTGGGAGATGACCGCAGTATATCCGGCGCGTTTGGCCATTTCGATCGCGGCAAATGTCTCGGTAAGTGTCCCGATCTGGTTGATCTTGACCAGTATGGAATTCGCCAGGCCTTGACGGATGCCTTCGCTGAATATCCTGGTGTTGGTGACGAATACATCATCGCCCACGATCTGGATGGTCTTGCCCAGCCGCTTGGTCAACAGCTTCCAGCCGGGCCAGTCATGTTCACTCATGCCGTCTTCTATGCTCACCAGCGGATACTTGTCCGTCCAGTTGGCGAGATAATCGACGAACTGTGCCGATGTCAATTTCAGTTTTTCGGAATCGAGGTGATAAAAGCCATCCTTGAAGAATTCCGAGCTGGCGCAATCCACGCCGATGGCGACGTCCTCCCCCGGCGCGTAGCCTGCCGCTTCGATGGCTTCGACGATCAATTTCAGCGCCGCTTCGTTGCTGGGCAAATTGGGCGCAAAGCCGCCTTCGTCACCCACCGTCGTCGGCATGCCCTTTTTGTCGATCAGTTTTTTCAGCGCATGAAACACTTCCGCACCGTAACGCACCGCCTCTCTGAAGCTGGGTGCGCCGACCGGGATGATCATGAATTCCTGCATATCGATATTGTTGTTCGCGTGTGCACCGCCGTTGATGACGTTCATCATCGGGACCGGCATGGACATCTTGCCGGATCCGCCCAGATATCGATACAACGGCAAGCCGCTTTCCTCAGCAGCGGCGCGCGCCACGGCAACAGACACGGCCAGGATCGCATTCGCTCCCAAACGCGATTTGTTTTCCGTTCCGTCCAGCTCGATCATGGTCTGGTCGATGAAGGCTTGTTCGGCTGCATCCAGACCGATGATCGCTTCGGCGATCTCGGTATTCACATATTCCACCGCCTTCAACACACCTTTGCCCATATAACGCTGCTTGTCGCCATCGCGCAACTCGATCGCTTCCTTCTCGCCGGTAGACGCGCCGGACGGCACTGCGGCGCGTCCCATCACACCTGACTCCAGCAAAACATCCGCTTCCACGGTCGGGTTGCCGCGCGAATCCAGAATCTCGCGGGCGATCACATCAACGATTGCGCTCATTTTTTCCTTTTTCCTTTTTCTAAACGTTTTTCAAATCAATTTGTTCTTCGATCAACCCTTGTTGCTTGACGGTAGTATCCAGCGCCATCAATGTTATTAACAATTCCTTGAGATGCCCGAGCGGAAATGCATTCGGCCCGTCCGACAATGCTTTTGCAGGATTCGGGTGGGTTTCCATAAACAAGCCGGAGATTCCCACCGCTACCGCCGCACGCGCCAGCACAGGCACAAACTCGCGCTGCCCGCCGCTGACCGTGCCCTGCCCGCCCGGCAATTGCACCGAATGAGTAGCGTCGAACACCACCGGGCAACCGGTGTTGCGCATCACTGCAAGAGAGCGCATATCCGACACCAGGTTGTTGTAACCGAACGACGCACCGCGTTCGCACACCATGATGTTGTCCGTATTGCTGGCCTCGCGCGCCTTGTCAACGACGTTCTTCATGTCCCACGGCGACAGGAACTGGCCCTTCTTGATGTTGACCGGACAGCCGGCACGGGCGACCGCATGAATGAAATCCGTCTGGCGGCACAGGAAAGCCGGGGTTTGCAGCACATCCACCACGGCGGCTACAGGAGCGATCTCGTCCTCTTCATGGACATCGGTCAGCACCGGCACCCCGATCTGCTTCTTCACCTCCGCAAGGATTTTCAAACCCTCGTCCATTCCCGGTCCGCGAAAGGATTTTCCTGAACTGCGGTTGGCCTTGTCGAAGGACGACTTGTAGATGAAGTTTACCTTCAACTCGTTGCAGATCTCTTTCAGCGTGCCAGCGGTATCCAGCGCCATTTGCTGTGATTCGATCACGCATGGTCCCGCGATCAGGAACAGCGGCTGGTTCAGGCCGGCATCAAATCCACATAATTTCACGCTACCACCCTGTCCTTTTTAGACATGGACTGTCGTTTCAGCGCCGCTTCAACAAAGGATTTGAACAGCGGATGTCCGGCACGGGGCGTGGAAGTAAACTCAGGGTGGAACTGCACGCCCATGAACCATGGATGCATGGACTGCGGCAATTCCATTATCTCGGGCAGATCCTCACTGGGCGTGCGCGCCGAAATGACCAGCCCGGATTTTTCAAGTTCGGGCACATAATGATTGTTGACTTCATAGCGATGGCGGTGGCGCTCATTTACTTCGTCACCGTAAATGCGGTGCGCCATGGTGCCGGGTTTGACCGGGCAGCGTTGCGAGCCGAGTCGCATCGTTCCGCCAAGATCGGAGTCGTTGTTTCGTGTCTCGACTTTGCCGTCACGGTCCAGCCATTCCGTGATCAGCGCGACAACCGGATGCTCGGTCGCCAGATTGAATTCGGTGCTGTTTGCGTCGCCCATGCCTGCGACATGGCGGGCAAACTCGATCACAGCCAACTGCATGCCCAGACATATGCCCAGATACGGCACCTTGTTTTCGCGTGCGAATCGGATCGCGGCGATCTTGCCCTCGGTGCCGCGTTTGCCGAATCCGCCGGGGACCAGTATCGCATCGAAATGCTCCAGGCCCTTCATACCAGAGGATTCGAGCACCTCGGAATCGAGGTACTCGATATTAACCTGTGTTGCAGTGTGTATTCCGGCATGTCGCAATGCCTCGATCAGCGATTTATAGGATTCGGTCAGGTCGACATATTTGCCAACCATGCCGATGGTTATCCTGTGCTGCGGATTTTCCTGCGCAACCACCAGTTTATTCCATACCGACAGGTCAGCTTGCGGCAGGCTAGACAGCCCGAGCTCGTCACAGACGATACGATCCAGGCCCTGTTGGTTCAGCATGAGCGGCACCTTGTAGATGCTGTCCACATCCCACATCGAGATCACCGCTTCTTCGCGCACATTTGCGAACAGCGAGATCTTGGCACGCTCATCGTCGGGAATCGGCCGGTCGGCACGACAGATCAGCGCCGTCGGAAAAATACCGATCTCGCGCAATTTCTGCACACTGTGCTGTGTCGGCTTGGTTTTCAGTTCGCCCGCAGTCGCGATGAATGGAACCAGGGTAAGATGCACATAGGCGACCTGGTTGCGCCCCATGCGCAAACCCATCTGCCGGGCAGCTTCGAGGAACGGAAGAGACTCGATGTCGCCGACCGTGCCGCCGATCTCGACGATCGCTACATCGGCCTTGCCGTCATGCGAAGCGGCCGCGCCGCGCTCGACGAAGGACTGTATCTCGTTGGTGATGTGCGGGATCACCTGAACCGTCTTGCCCAGATACTCTCCGCGCCGCTCCTTGCGGATCACGCTGTCATAGATCTGACCGGTGGTGAAGTTGTTGGCCTTGCGCATCTTGGCGGAAATGAAGCGCTCGTAATGCCCCAGATCGAGGTCGGTTTCAGCGCCGTCTTCAGTCACAAAAACTTCTCCATGCTGAAACGGGCTCATCGTGCCGGGGTCGACGTTGATATAGGGATCCAGCTTCAGCATCGTCACTTTCAGTCCGCGCGATTCCAAAATTGCGGCCAGAGAAGCTGCGGCGATTCCTTTACCCAGGGAAGATACGACACCGCCGGTGATGAAGATGTACTTGGTCATGGGGCGCGATGATACCGTAAAACGCCCTGCTATCAAAATTCAGAGCGCCAATGAGTGCGGATTTGCGCGGCCCCGCGGCTTTTGCACGACCTGGTTTGTGATCCGATAATTATTAACGGAAAATTGCCGAGTCCGGCACCGTGCGACGCGCAGTTAATGGACCAGCAGGGATTGTTGCACAGACACGGCGCAAACCGACATCAGCGTGCTGGGTAGCAAACCGAGCAATAGCACGGCCAGCCCATTCACGCTGATCAGCAGCGTGGTGTCCTGCCCGAAAATGATCGGTGCACGACTCTCGGGCGCATCGAAATACATCAATTTCACGACACGCAGATAGTAGAACGCACCGATCAGGGAGAACAACACCGCCGCGACAGCGAGCCAGACATATCCGGATTGCACGACGGCGTTCAGCACCGAAAATTTCGCGTAAAAACCCACGGTAGGAGGAACGCCGGCCATCGAGAACATCAGCAGCAGCATCACGAAGGCTAGCCACGGACTGCGCTGGTTAAGGCCCTTGAAGTCATCCAGGTTGTCAGACTCGAAACCGACCCTGGACAGCAGCAGGATCATACCGAACGCGCCCAGCGACATCAGCACATAGATCACGGCATAGAACATGGATGAGCCGTAGCCCTCCTTGTCGCCACTGATGAACCCGAGCAGCAGGAAACCCATATGCGCGATAGTCGAATAGGCGAGCATGCGTTTCAGGTTGGTCTGGGCTATCGCGGTGATATTGCCCAGCGCCATCGAAGCGATGGAAAGGATGATCAGCATGCCTGTCCAGTGCTGCACCAGCGGCTGCAGTCCGGATACCAGCAGGCGCGAAACAAATGCAAATGCGGCGAGTTTTGGCGCCGATCCGATCAGCATCGTCATCGCTGTCGGCGCACCATGATAAACGTCCGGCAACCACATATGGAACGGCACCACGCCGAGCTTGAAGGCCAGACCCGACACCACGAACACCAGTCCGAATACCAGCAGTGTGTTGTTCGCATTCCCGGATTGGATCGCGTTTGACACCTTGCCCAATTCCAGCGAACCGGTCGCGCCGTACAGCATGGACATGCCATACAGCAGCAAGCCGGAAGCCAGCGCCCCGAGGATGAAGTATTTCATCGCGGCCTCGGTGGCTATGGCCGAATCGCGCTGCAATGCGACCATCGCATAAAGGCTCAGCGAGAGCAATTCCAGACCGAGATAGAGCGTCAGGAAATGGTTGGCGGAAATCATCACCATCATGCCGAGCGTCGCAAACAGGGTCAGCACCATGAATTCGCCGCTGAACAGCTCGCGCACGGTGAGATATTGGCGCGAATATACCAGCATCATCGAAACCGACAGATAGGTCAGCAGTTTCAGCACATCGGACATCAGATCGTCAACGAACATGTTGTGAAAGACAAGCGCCACACCGTTTGCATGCGTGCCCACGGTGATCAGCGCGCAGCCCATCAGGGTGAATTGCACCAGCATGTATGTGATCAGCCTGCCGCTTTGCCTGATCAGCGAATCTGCTATCAGGATCACACAAGTCATCGTAAGCAGGAAGATCTCCGCGCCGGCCGGCATCAAATTGGTCATCAAATCCATATTCATCTCAAATCAGTCGTTGGTTATCAGTTAGCGGCCATGTCACGGCAGCTTGGAACGTGCCGCGTGCACCAGCAAATCATTGACCGACACATGCATAATTTCGCTGAGCGGCAGCGGATACAGTCCCATGCCCAGCACCGCAAGCGTCAGGATCGCAAAAATCACTTTTTCGCGCAGTGTGATGTCGGTCAGCTTTGCCACGTTCGCGTTTGCCACCGCGCCGAAGATCACGCGCTTGTACATCCACAGCGTATAGGCCGCGCCGAAGACCAGCGTGGATCCCGCTGCGAAGGCATACCAGAAATTCGTTTTAACCGCACCGAGTATCACCATGAATTCCCCGACAAAACCGCTGGTGCCCGGCAGGCCGACATTGGCCATCGCGAACAGCATGAAATACGCGGCAAAAACAGGCATGGTGTTGGCCACGCCGCCGTAATCGGCGATGTTGCGCGAGTGCATGCGGTCATACATCACGCCGATGCACAGGAACAGCGCACCGGAAACAAAACCGTGGGAGATCATTTGAATCAGACCGCCCTCCATGCCGTAATCGTTGAAGATGAACAGTCCCAGCGTGACGAAACCCATGTGCGAGATCGACGAGTATGCCACCAGTTTCTTCATGTCGGTCTGGGTCAGTGCAACCAGGCCGATGTACACTACTGCGATCAGCGACAGCGCGATCATCACGCCGGCCAGACGATGGCTGGCATCGGGGACGATCGGAATCGAGAAGCGCAGAAATCCGTAGGCCCCCACCTTGAGCATGATCGCCGCCAGGATCACCGAACCGCCGGTCGGCGCTTCTACGTGTGCATCCGGCAACCAGGTATGCACCGGAACCATCGGCACCTTCACCGCAAAGGCAAAGAAGAAAGCGATGAAGATCAGGATCTGCGCGGTCATCGGGAGCATGGTCTGATGGAAGTCGAGTATCTCGAAACTGCCGCCTGACTGGTTGTAGAGGTAGATCAGCGCAACCAGCATCAGCAGCGAACCAAGCAGGGTGTAGAGAAAGAACTTGACCGCCGCATAAACGCGCCTTTCGCCGCCCCACACGCCGATGATCAGGAACATCGGGATCAGCATCGCTTCCCAGAACACATAGAACAGTATCGCGTCCAGCGCGGCAAACACACCGATCATGATGCCGGACATGATCAGGAAGGATGCCATGTATTGCGCGACGCGCTTCTCGATCACGCGCCATCCGGCCAACACCACGATGGGCGTGAAAAAAGAAGTGAGCAGGATGAACAGCACCGAGATGCCGTCCACGCCGAGATGGTAGTGGATGTTGAAGCGCGCGATCCAGTTGTGCATCTCGACGAACTGCATCTCCGAAGTGTCGCGGACGAAACCGGTGTACAGCGGGATCGTCACCAGGAAACCCAGTACCGAACCCACCATCGCCAGCATGCGCGCCAGCTGGGCGTTCTTGTCGTCGCCCGTGGCCAGCACCAGTATGCCGAACAGGATCGGCAACCAGATTGCGACACTAATTACAGGTAATCCAAAAAGCATGCTGTCGTCCCTTTATTTTCTTACTGCCATCGCGCTGTTCGATAAGATCGTTATTGCAGCCAGTTCCGCACGGTCAGCAACACGAACACGCCGATGATCATCGAAAATGCATAGTGATAGATATAGCCGGACTGGAGATGCCGGAGCACCCTGGAAAACAATCCCACCAGTTTAGCGCTGCCATTCACCATGATTCCGTCGATCAGCCTGATATCGCCGAAATTCCACAGGAAACGGCTCGTGCCGCGCGCGCCGCCGGCGAAGAACCAGTCGTTGAAGATATCGAAATAATATTTGTTGTCCAGCAGCGTGTAGATGGGAAGGAAACGCTTTTGTATCGCGGCGGGAATGTCCGGGCGTTTCATATAGAAGAACCACGCCGTTACCGCGCCTGACAAAGCAAGCCAGAACGGGTATTCCCGTACCGCGTGCAAAACCTTTTCAAACGAACCTTGAAATTCCACCGCCAGCTCATTCATGCCCGGATGTTCCACCGATATGAAAATGGCCCCTTTGAAAAAGTTGCCAAACAAAATCGGTTCGATGGTGAAATAGCCGATCACGACCGACGGGATCGCCAGCAGAATCAATGGCAATGTCACCACCCACGGTGATTCGTGCGGCTTCTGTCCGGGCGCGAGACCGTGATGGTGATGTGCAGACGCTTCTTCGCCATGGTGAGCCTTGCCGAAACGTTCTTCGCCATGAAACACCAGGAAATACATGCGGAATGAATAAAACGCGGTGACGAACACCCCGGCCACAACGGCAGCATATGCAAACCCGGCGCCCGGCAAGTGCGACAGTTCTACCGCCTCGATGATGCTGTCCTTGGAATAGAAGCCGGAGAAGAACGGTGTACCGATCAATGCCAGCGATCCGATCAGGAAAGTGATCCATGTGATCGGCATGTATTTCCTCAACCCGCCCATGTTGCGGATGTCCTGGTCATGGTGCAGCGCGATGATCACGCTACCGGCGGCCAGGAACAGCAGCGCCTTGAAGAAGGCGTGGGTCATCAAGTGGAATATCGCCACCGAGTAAGCTGAGGCACCCAGCGCCACGGTCATGTAGCCCAGTTGCGACAGCGTGGAATACGCAATCACGCGTTTGATGTCGTTCTGTATCATGCCGAGGAAACCCATGAACAAGGCGGTGATCGCACCGATGACCATGACGAACGACAGCGCGGTATCCGACAGTTCGAACATGGGTGACATGCGCGCCACCATGAAGATGCCCGCGGTCACCATGGTCGCCGCGTGGATCAGCGCGGAGATCGGCGTCGGGCCCTCCATCGAATCCGGCAGCCAGACATGCAAGGGAAACTGCGCCGATTTCCCCATCGCGCCGATGAACAGCAATATGCATATCGCGGTCAGCAGATTGACCGACAAGCCGGGTATCGGCGCCAAGTCTTTGGCATGACTGGCCGCATTCGCGAATACCGCATCATATTGCAGCGTGCCGAACACCATCAGCACCAGCGCGATGCCGAGCAGGAAGCCGAAGTCGCCGACACGGTTCACCAGAAACGCTTTCAGATTGGCGTAGATCGCGGTTGGCCGGTCGTACCAGAAACCGATCAGCAGGTAGGAAACCAGGCCCACTGCTTCCCAGCCAAAGAACAATTGCATGAAGTTGTTGGCCATCACCAGCATCAGCATCGAGAAAGTGAACAGCGAGATATAGCTGAAGAAACGCTGATAGCCCGAATCTTCATTCATATAGCCGATGGTGTAGATGTGTACCATCAGCGACACAAAGGTGACCACCAGTATCATCAGTGCGGTGAGATTGTCGACCAGGAAACCCACCTGGAACCTGGCTTCGCCGGAAGTCAGCCAGGTATAGACCGAGCCGTTGTACACATGGCCCGCCTGCACATCCTGGAAGATCGCAACAGAGGCGAAGAATGAAACCGCCACCAGCGCGATCGTGACGCGATGCGACCAGACGCGACCCAGTACTTTGCCGAACAAGCCGACGACGATCGCACCCATCAGCGGAGCCAGCGGGACCAGAAGATATAGGCTTTGCATTGTCATCGCATCAACCCTTCAAGCTGTCCAAGTCATCGACATTAATGGTGTTCAGATTGCGGAACAGCACCACCAGTATCGCCAGACCGATGGCAGCTTCTGCCGCGGCCACGGTGAGAATGAAGAATACGAAGACCTGCCCGGCGCTATCGTTCAGGTAATGTGCAAACGCCAGGAAATTGGTATTCACCGCCAACAGCATCATTTCGATCGCCATCAGCAGCACGATCAGGTTCTTGCGATTCAGGAAGATGCCGACCACACTGATGGCGAAAAGCACGGCGCTTAGTACCAGATAATGCGACAGTGTTATCACTATTCCCGCTCCCCTGACTAATTTAATTTTTATGCGATGATTTCATCGGAACGATGCGCAGGCGATCCGCCTTCTTGATCGCGATCTGCTCGGAGACCACCTGCGATTTGGCATCCTTGCGGCGGCGCAGGGTCAATGCGATTGCGGCCACCATCGCCACCAGCAAGATCACCGCCGCGATCTCGAATGGATATACATAATCGGTATAGAGCAACCGACCCAGTTCCTTGGTATTGCTGTAATCAACCGCATGTTTGACAGCGGCATTAGCGCCCTTCAAATTTTCCTGCGAACCAAGCACCCAGATCATTTCCAATGCCATCAGGCCCGCCAATGCCGCGCCAAACGGCAGCCAGCGCCAGAAGCCCTCGCGCAAGCGCACCAGATTGATGTCCAGCATCATCACCACGAACAGGAACAGCACCATCACCGCGCCCACGTACACCAGCACCAGCGCGATGGCGAGGAATTCAGCCTCGAGCAACAGCCATATGCCCGCGGAACTGATGAATGCCAGCACCAGGAACAGCACCGCATGCACCGGATTGCGCGAGGTGATCACGCGCAACGCAGAGAACACGATCAGCGCCGAGAAGGCATAGAACACGATGGTTGCAAAATTGTTCGTTAGAAAATTCATTGAATGACCTTATCTTCTTTGCCGGCCTATCGGTATTTGGCGTCCGATGCCCGGTCTTTGGCGATCTGTTCTTCGTATTTATCGCCCATCGCCAGCAACATCGGTTTGGTGTAATACAGGTCACCGCGCTTTTCGCCGTGGTATTCGAACACGCGTGTTTCGACGATCGCGTCCACCGGACAGGCTTCTTCGCAAAATCCGCAGAAGATGCACTTGACCAGATCGATATCGTATAGCGTGGTGCGCCTTGTACCGTCCTCGCGTTCGGCGACTTCTATCTTGATCGCCAGGGCCGGACACACCGCCTCGCACAGCTTGCAGCCGATGCAGCGCTCTTCGCCATTGGCATAGCGGCGCAGCGCGTGCAGCCCGCGGAACCGGGGGCTCTGCGGGGTCTTTTCTTCCGGAAACTGCACGGTGATCTTGCGCGCAAAGAAATACCGCCCGGTCAGCGCCATGCCCTTGACCAGTTCAAAGAGCAGGAAGGTCTTGAAGAAATTTTTGATCCTTTGCATGATTTTCTCCTCCGCCTCTACCAGACCCACAACCGGGTCTGCATCCAAACGGCGATCACCGCCACCCAGATGATGGTGAGCGGGATAAACACCTTCCAGCCGAGGCGCATCAATTGGTCATAGCGGTAACGCGGAAAGGTCGCGCGGAACCACAGGAACAGAAATAAAATGAACGAGACTTTGGCCAGCAGCCAGACAATGGCAGGCACCCAATCGGTCAAAGCCCCCAGCACGGGCCAGCCGTGGAAAGGATTGAGCCAGCCCCCCAGGAACATGATCGAGGTCAGGAAGGCGATCAGGATCATGTTGGCGTATTCAGCCAGGAAGAACAGCGCGAAAGCCATGCCGGAATATTCCACATGGAAACCCGCGACGATCTCGGACTCGCCCTCGGCCATGTCGAATGGCGCACGATTGGTTTCCGCCACGCCGGAGATCAGGTACACGAGGAACATCGGGAACAACGGGATCACATACCAATTCAGCATGCCGAAGTTGCCGTGCTGGCCTCGCACGATGTCACCCAGGTTCATGCTTTGCGCGACCATCAGCACACACACCAGTGCGAAGCCCATCGCGATCTCGTATGACACGATCTGCGCCGCCGAGCGCACCGCACCCAGAAACGCATATTTGGAATTGGATGCCCAGCCTGCGATGATGATGCCGTACACGCCGAGCGAAGTCATTGCCAGGATATACAACAACCCCGCGTTGACATTGGCCAGCACCATCCCGTCATCGAACGGTATCACGGCCCACGCCGCCAGCGACGGGGCCAACGCCATGATCGGTGCAAGCACGAACAGGAACTTGCTGGAACCCGACGGGATGATGATTTCCTTTAGCAGCAATTTCACGCCGTCGGCGATCGGTTGCAACAGTCCGTAATAACCGACACGATTAGGGCCGATACGAATTTGCATGAATCCGATGACCTTGCGCTCCGCCAAGGTCAGATACGCGACCGCACCCATGATCGGCAATACGATCAGCAGGATTTTCACCACTGTCCAGATTGGCAGCCAAAACGGGCCCAGCAGGTTCTGGCCGGCAAGTTCCAGCGTTTGCAACAATTCCATCATGCCCGGTCCTCGGTTATTCTCTCTACCCTGATGAACCCGAACATAGCACCCAGGGATGCGGTATCGGGATGCCCGGCTGCCACGCGAGCGGCAGCGAACGGCACACTGTCATCCGCACCGACCTTCATCCGGGTACTTGCTTTGCCCTGATGCACTTTTACAGCATCGCCGGATTTAAGACCCAGTTTCTGCAACTCGACGCTGTGCATGACAATGCTTGGCGCAACCGCGTCGCGCGTTGTCTGCAGTGAAGCCGCGCGGCGCACCACCGCATCGGCGCTGTAAATAGGTACATCGCTGATGCGCTGCAAACCCTGGCTTCCGCTGCCTGATGAAACTTGCAGTGCGACACCCGAAATGTGATTGTTCAACTTGTCGGCAACGCTCACCGCCCCATCATTTTTGGGCAACGCTTCATCGCGCACTTCCTCGCTGGAGTCATAATCAAATCCAGACACGCCGAGCAGGTTGGCCAAAACGCGCAACACCTTCCAGGCTGGTCGCGCATCACCCAGCGGCTTGACCGCTCCCCTGAAACTTTGCACGCGGCCTTCGGTGCTGACAAACGTGCCTGAAGTTTCCGTGAACGGCGCGATCGGCAACATCACATCGGCATAATCAGCCGCATGGTGTTTGTACGCGGATAATGCCACCACCATGTCGGCGGCCTGCATGGCGGCCATGGCCAGCTGCGGATCATGCATATCAAGCTCCGGCTCGACATTCAACAGTATGTAAGCCTTGCGCGGCGAGGCCAGCATCTGCACGGCATTCATGCCCGCTCCGGCAGTTGGCACTGCCCCGGCCAGATAGCCGCCGACACTGTTCGCCGCCTCGCCCAGATAGCCGAATTTCGCGTCGCACAACAGAGCGATCTGTTCCGAAAGAACGGATATCTGAACAGCCTGCGGATGTTGTTGTGCGAAATTTCCCAGCAACACCGCGGAGCGTTCGCCGCTTGCCAGGCTGCGGGCAATGGCGCGCGCCTGTTCGGAGGGCTGCACTGCAGCTACGTCCTGCTGTATTTCGCCGGAAAGTGAAACAGACTTTTCCGCAGAAAGCGCCTTCAGGATTTGCGCCAGCATGTTCACCAATTCGTTCGGTGCAACAATGGCTTTATTGGCAACCGGCATCAGCAAATCATCGCCGCTCGCATGCACGATGTTGACCTGCGCGCCCTTCCTGGCCGCCTGACGCACGCGTTGCGCCAGCAGTGGATGGTCTTTGCGCAAGAAGCTGCCTACGATCAGAAAGCGGTCGCGGCTGTTGATGTCCCCGATCGGCATACCCAGCCAAGGGACGCCGGCCCGTTTGCCGTCCGAAGAAAAATCGGACTGGCGCAAACGAAAATCGATGTTGTTGCTGCCCAGGCCGCACATCAGCTTTTGCAGCAAATACAGCTCTTCAAGAGTGCTGTGCGCGGTTGCCAGAGCGGCGATCTGTTCAGCGCCCGCTGTGCTGCCGATCTGGCGCAAGCCGTTCGCCACATACTCCAGCGCGGTCTGCCAATCGACTTCTATCCACTTGTTGTCCTGCTTGAGCATCGGCTTGGTCAATCGTTCCGGCGAATTCAGCCCTTCGTAACTGAACCTTTCCTTGTCGGACAGCCAGCATTCGTTTATCGCTTCGTTCTCTACCGGCACCACGCGCATCACCTTGTTGTCCTTCACCTGTACGGACAGATTGGAACCAAGGCCGTCGTGCGGGCTGACCGATTTGCGATGCGACAACTCCCAGTTGCGCGCGGTATAGCGAAACGGCTTGCTGGTCAGCGCGCCTACCGGACAGAGGTCGATGATATTTCCCGACAACTCGGAATCGACCGTGCTGTTCACGAAACTCATGATCTCGGAATGTTCGCCGCGGAACGCCATGCCCAGTTCCATCACACCGGCGATCTCCTGCCCGAAACGCACGCAGCGTGTGCAGTGTATGCAGCGGTTCATTTCCTCGGTGGACACCAGCGGCCCGATGTCCTTGTGCATCACGCTGCGCTTGGGTTCATGGTAACGGGACGCGCTGCCGCCGTATCCCACCGCAAGATCCTGCAACTGGCATTCGCCGCCCTGGTCGCAGATCGGGCAATCAAGCGGGTGGTTGATCAGCAGAAACTCCATCACGCCCTGCTGTGCCTTGACAGCGATCTGCGAGTGGGTGTGGACCTTCATGCCATCCGCAACCGGTGTCGCGCAGGCCGGCATCGGCTTGGGCGTCTTCTCGATCTCAACCAGGCACATGCGGCAATTTGCCGCGATCGACAACTTCTTGTGGTAGCAGAAATGAGGAATATATATGCCGAGTTTGTTCGCCGCGTCCATCACCGTGGAGCCGCGTTCAGTCTCGACTGGTTTTCCATCAATCTCAATATTTATCATTGCTCACCCAACTCGTCGGCTTCACACCAAACATTTCTTGTGCTCGATGTGATATTCGAATTCATCCCTGAAATGCCTGAGCATACCCTGTACCGGCCACACCGCGGCTTCTCCCAATGCGCAGATGGTGCGCCCGGCGATGTTCTCGCCCAAACTCAGCAACAGATCCATATCTTCCTTGCGTCCTTCGCCGTGCTCGATACGGTGCACGATGCGGTACAGCCAGCCGGTACCTTCACGGCACGGCGTGCATTGTCCGCAGGATTCCTCATAATAGAAATAGGACAGACGTTCCAGCGCGCGTACCATGCAGGTGGTGTCATCCATGACGATCACCGCGCCGGTGCCCAGCATCGAACCCGCCTTGGAGATCGAGTCATAGTCCATGTCCAGATCCATCATGACGTCGCCGGGCAGCACCGGCATCGAAGAGCCGCCGGGAATACAGGCTTTCAGCTTGCGTCCGCCGCGCATGCCGCCTGCCATTTCCAGAAGTTTTTTGAACGGCGTTCCCATCGGCACTTCAAAGTTACCCGGATTGTTCACATGGCCGGAGACCGAGAACAGTTTGGTACCGCCATTGTTGGGTCTGCCCAATTGCAGAAACGCCTGGCCGCCGTTCTTGATGATGTATGGGATGCTGGCAAAGGTTTCAGTATTGTTAATCGTGGTCGGCTTGCCATACAGTCCAAAACTGGCAGGGAACGGCGGCTTGTAACGCGGCTGGCCTTTTTTGCCCTCCAAAGATTCCAGCAAGGCCGTTTCTTCACCGCAGATATAGGCGCCATAGCCCAGATGGTTGTGCAGGTCGAAACTGAAATCAGTGCCCATGACGCTGTCGCCGAGATAACCGGCGGCACGCGCCGCCTCGCATGCTTCCTCCATGCGCTCGTATGCCTCGTAGATCTCGCCGTGAACATAGTTATAGCCTGTCTTGACGCCCATCGCATAAGCGGCGATGGCCATGCCCTCGATCAGCAGGTGCGGGTTGTAGCGCAGGATATCCCAATCCTTGCAGGTGCCCGGCTCGCCCTCGTCGGAATTGCAGACGATATATTTTGGGCCGTCGTACTGGCGCGGCATGAAGCTCCACTTCAAACCGGTGGGGAACCCCGCTCCGCCTCGTCCGCGCAACGCCGATGCCTTGACTTCGGCGATGATCTCGTCCGGTGTCATCTTTTCTTCCAGCACTTTCCGTAAAGCCTGATAGCCGCCGACCTTGAGATAGTTTTCCAGCGTCCATGGCTGGTCGAAATCCATCGTGGTAAAGATAACCGGGCCGCTCATGCCAGTTTTATTCATGATTAGTCCAGTTCCGACAATATCTGATCGATCTCTTCCGGCGTCAGCCGGCCGCACAATTTCTTGTTGCTGATGGTGAACAACGGCGCATCCATACAGGCCCCCATGCACTCGCCTTCGCGCAAACCGAATTTCCCGTCCGCGGTTGACTCGCCAAAATCTATGCCCAGTTTGGATTTGAGATACTCGGCAACTTCACTGGCGCCGCCCAACTGGCAGGAAAGATTGGTGCACACCGTGATGGTATGTCTGCCCATCGGCTTCAGATTGTACATATGGTAGAAAGTCGCCACCTCGTACACCGCTATCTGCGGCATGCCCAGATAGGACGCGATGTCCGTCATGTCATCCGTGGAAATCCAGCCCTTTTCATCCTGCACGAAGCGTAAAGCCGCCATCACCGCGGACTGCTTCCGGTCAGGCGGGTACTTCTTCAACTCGCGCTCGATTTTTGATTGAATCTGTTCAGACAACATTTATGAATACCCGGAAAAATTGTTTGCAGATATTTCCATTAACGATCAACTTCGCCGAAGACTATGTCCTGGGTACCTATTATCGTGACCACATCTGCGATCATGTGGCCGCGCGCCATTTCATCCAGCGCACTGATGTGGGCAAAGCCCGGCGCACGTATCTTCATGCGGTATGGTTTGTTCGCCCCGTCGGAGATCAGGTAGATGCCGAATTCCCCCTTGGGATGTTCGACGGCAGCATACGCCTCGCCGGCAGGCACATGCATCCCTTCGGTGAACAACTTGAAGTGATGGATCAGCTCTTCCATGTTTTCCTTCATGGACTCGCGCGCCGGCGGAGCGAACTTGTGATTTTCTGTCATCACCGGTCCGGGATTGTTGCGCAGCCAGGTTATGCATTGTTTGATGATACGGTTGGCCTGGCGCATTTCCTCGACGCGCACCAGATAACGATCATATGAATCGCCGGTCTTGCCGACCGGGATATCGAAATCCATACGGTCATACACGTCATAGGGCTGCTTCTTGCGCAAATCCCACTCCACCCCGGAACCGCGCAACATCGGACCGGTAAACCCGAGCGCCAGCGCACGTTCGGGCGTGACCACGCCGATGCCCACGGTACGCTGCTTCCAGATGCGGTTATCCGTCAACAGGGTTTCGTATTCATCCACACACTTTGGAAAACGGTCAGTGAAGTCGTCCAGAAAATCGAGCAGCGATCCCTGGCGGTTCTCGTTGAGTCTTTTTACCGCGGCGGCGTTATGGATCTTGGAAGCATGGTATTGCGGCATGTTGTCCGGCAGATCGCGATACACGCCTCCGGGACGGAAATAGGAAGCATGCAGTCGCGCGCCGGAAGCGGCTTCATATGCGTCTATCAGATCTTCACGCTCGCGGAAGCAATACAGGAACACGGTCATCGCGCCGATATCGAGTCCGTGCGCGCCCAGCCACAGCAGGTGGTTCAGAATGCGCGTGATCTCGGCGTACATCACGCGGATGTATTGCGCGCGCAACGGCACCTCGATCCCGGCAAGTTTCTCGACCGCCATCACATAAGCGTGTTCGTTGCACATCATCGAGACGTAATCCAGCCTGTCCATATAAGGCAGGGATTGCAGAAACGTCTTGTGCTCCGCGAGTTTTTCGGTGGCGCGGTGCAGCAAACCGATATGCGGGTCGGCGCGTTCGATCACCTCGCCGTCGAGTTCCAGCACCAGGCGCAATACCCCGTGCGCGGACGGGTGCTGGGGTCCAAAGTTCATGGTGTAATTCTTGATTTCAGCCATTGGCGCGCTCCGGGCTGCTGGCATATTTTTCTTCTCGCACAATGCGCGGCGTCACTTCACGCGGCTCGATCGAGACCGGCTGATACACAACACGCTGTTGCTCCGGGTCGTAGCGCATTTCGACATTTCCAGAAAGTGGAAAATCCTTGCGGAACGGGTTGCCGACAAAACCATAGTCAGTCAGGATGCGGCGCAGATCGGGATGTCCGGTGAACACGATGCCGTACAGATCGAAAGCTTCGCGCTCGTACCAGTTGGCCGACGACCAGATATCGATCACCGATGGCAATACCGGAAACTCATCTTCATCGGCAAAGACGCGCACTCGGATACGGGCGTTATTTGAGACAGAAAGCAGGTTATAGACCACCGCAAATCGATGCGGATGCGCGGATACGCCCTCGGCGGGAATATCGGATGCGAAATAAGCGCCGCCCTCGGAGATATCGCTGCCGTACGCCGAGTAATCGACACCGCACAAGTCTATCAATTGCTCGAAGCTTAACTCCTTTGCATCGCGCAGGCGCTCAAGCACATCCAGCATATCCTCAGCCTTGGCCACGACGGTCAATTCGCCCAATCTTTCTTCCATACTGACCAGCTTGTCGCCGAAAATATTGGTCAGATTGGTACGCAAGACACCCAGATCACCAGCCATAGTTCATCCTAGCGCGCAATGGTATTTGTCCTTTTGATCTTGTTTTGCAGCTGGATGATACCGAACAGCAAAGCCTCTGCAGTCGGCGGGCAACCCGGCACATATATATCCACCGGCACGATACGGTCGCAACCGCGCACCACAGAATAGGAATAGTGATAATAACCGCCTCCGTTAGCACAGGACCCCATCGAGATCACCCAGCGCGGTTCGGCCATCTGGTCGTAGACCTTGCGCAAGGCGGGAGCCATCTTGTTGCACAGCGTTCCGGCCACGATCATCACATCCGATTGCCGCGGGCTGGGACGGAACACCACGCCGAAGCGATCAAGATCATAACGTGCCGCGCCGGCATGCATCATTTCCACAGCGCAGCACGCCAAGCCAAATGTCATCGGCCACAACGAACCGGTACGCGTGTAATTGATGATTGTATCGAGGGTCGTGGTGACGACACCCTTTTCCAGAACACCCTCAATGCCCATGACCGGCCTCCAGCAAAACGTGACCCAGCGAATTTTTGTCGCTGGGCAATAAATGAACATGGACAACATGCAGGGGCGATCGCATCCCCAAGCAAGCTTGGGGGTTCTGCTCACTGTGCATATTGTCTACTCCCATTCCAAAGCTCCTTTCATCCATTCATAGATGAAACCAACCACCAGAATGGCCAGAAAGATCATCATCGAGACGAAACCGAATGTGCCGATTTCCTTGAGCACGATCGCCCAGGGAAAAAGAAAGGCAATTTCAAGGTCAAACAGGATAAACAAGATGGCCACGAGATAATAGCGCACATCGAATTTCATGCGCGCATCTTCAAAAGCCTCAAAACCGCACTCGTATGGCGACAGTTTTTTGCTGTCCGGCCTGTTGGGAGCCACCAGCTTACCCAGAATTACAGGCACTACGCCCATCGCGATACCCACACAGATGAACAGCAACACCGGGAAATAATTTTCCAACATTTGGACCTCTCCCCCTCTGCGAATGATTCTTGAGCTAACCCAGAATTATTTCTTGTTCTTCTTTCCTGCTGGCACGCCGGGGTGCCAGTATACCTGGTGCGGATGGGGAGACTCGAACTCCCACGCCCTTGCGGGCACAAGCACCTCAAGCTTGCGTGTCTACCAATTCCACCACAACCGCAATACCGCTATAAATTTATTTTGGAATATCCTTGGACTTTGAGTCGTCGACGGGATTTACCGCAGGCGCGGCCGGGACCGCTTGGGTGGTAGTCGGATTGATCTTGTCCATCACACCCTGCTGCTGAGCGGGATGAGAATAAATATATGTCAATGACAAACTGGTAATAAAAAACAGTGTCGCGGCAACTGCCGTACTACGACTGAGAAAATTTGCGGAGCCGCTTGAACCAAACAGGCTGCCAGCCGAACCCGTGCCAAACGCCGCGCCCATGTCGGCTCCTTTGCCGTGTTGCATCAACACAAGACCGATCAACACCACTGCTGTCAAAACGTGCACTACCCAAACTATTGTTTCCACACTTCACTCCAATTACATTTACTTGAATTATTCCGGCCAAATTACCGCGCCGCTTCATGAGCAGCACGGCAAATCGCGACAAAATCATCCGCGACCAGTGAGGCGCCTCCTATCAGGCCGCCATCGATATCCGGCATCGCAAACAACTCTGCCGCGTTATTCACCTTTACACTCCCGCCATAGAGTATACACAAGCCTTGCGCGGTCTGACCATCCAATTGTGCAACCTGCCTGCGGATAAAGGCATGAACCGCTTGCGCCTGATCCGGCGATGCGGTTTTTCCGGTTCCAATCGCCCAAACAGGCTCATATGCTATGACTGATTTGGCGATTGCACTAGCGCCCGCGTGATTCAGGACCACTTCCAGCTGACGTGCGACAACCTGCTCCGTAATGCCCCCTTCGCGCTCTGCAAGCGTTTCACCGACGCAAAATATCGGCGTCAAACCTGCTTTGATTGCAGCGTCGAATTTTGCGGCAGCGATCTCATTGCTCTCATGGAATATTGCACGGCGCTCGGAATGTCCGATGATGACATAGCGGCATCCAAAGTCGGTCAGCATGCCCGGAGCCACTGCTCCCGTAAAAGCACCCTCTTCATTCTGACTGAGATTCTGCGCACCCCAAGCCAGATTGCTGCCCTGCAGCATCGATTGAGCCTGCGCCAGATATGGATACGGAACACAAACCGCGTAATCGGCATTATTCAACTCCTTGATCCCGTGCAACACCCCTTCGAGCAATGCCTTGTTGCGGGCCAAGCGTCCATACATTTTCCAGTTTCCAACGACCAGTTTTCGACGCATCGCAGTATTCAATCCGCTGTCCATGAAAGCACGCAATCCTACCCGCGAACACTTGCAAGGTCAATAAAACCAAGCGGATGAATCAAACTGAAACCGGCTTGATGCCTTATTGTTATGCGTATCTGCGTTAATTATTTAAGTGTCAGCAAATACCGGTTGAGTAGGCAGACTGGAACGGATCGACGTGGATTTCGCTCATCGATGCACCCGCAAAGAAGGTTTGCTTTTTTGCCGCTTTGACCATTTCCGGATTACCGCACAAGAAAACGCGCCAATTGGATAGATCCGGATATTCAGCCAGCGCGACATCCAGAACCATCCCTGACGCATACCCCGGTGGGGATTCCCCGTCGGAAATGCATGGAACATAACTGAAGTTGGCATGTGATTGTTCGAGCCTTCTCAATTCCTCGACCAGATAGAAACCATTCTTGTCGTAGCTGCCGTGGTAAAGACTGAGCTTGCCTTGATGGTTGTGTAAAAGCGCGTCACGAACAATGCCATACAGGGGAGCAAGGCCGCAGCCGGTCGCAATCAGAAGGATATTCTGTTGTGGATTGCCCGGGACGTAAAAACAATCGCCGGTAGCCTCCGATATCGTGACTTCATCCCCTGCCTTGAGATTTGCAAATAGCCAGCCGCTGACCAGTCCTCCCGGAACCCTCCTCACGTTGAGAAAGAGTTCTTCTCTCAAATCGGGAACGCTGGCCAATGAATAGCAGCGCGCAGTAATTTCGTCCTTGTAAAGACTGATGAACTGCCCGGCCCTGTATTCGAATGGACGGGAAGGTTTCAGCCGGATGCCGAGAATATCGTCGTTGAGTAATTCGACCTTTGTTACTTTGGCAGCAAGCTTGCCCATCCCCGAGTCCGGGAGAACGACCTCGATGTCCTGTTCCGGATAACACGAACAGGACATAAAGTAATTCTGGGCGGCGAGGGTCGGCTTCAATCCGGCTTTTGCCTTTTCCGGTACCGTACCCTTGACCGCGCGCATCAGACAGGACTGGCAAAGGCCGGAATGGCAGGATGAAGGGACGGAGATCCCGTGGGTAATCAGACAATCGAGAACAGAATTCTCCCCGCACTCGTAAGACTGCCCGCCATATACAACTTTGGCCATGGTTGCCCGGGCTTATCTGCCCAAGACGTCGTTTCTCGTGGTTTCGCAAAGCGCGGCGACTTGCGCAATGAGATTATCCGATACGTTGAGTTCCTTCAGCGTGGCGGCAAGATCTTCCACCACTGCATCAAAGTGTGAATCGTTAAGACCTCTTTTCACCAGATGCTCATGGCCCTTCCTCATGTCCAGGCCGGTGTAATTGTTGGGTCCGCCGAAAGCCATGGTCAGAAACGCTTTTTGCTTGGCTGCCTGTTTCTCCATATCCACATCGTCGAAGAAGCGCTTGATGCGGTCATCTTTCAAAACCTTGCGGTAAAAAATATCCACTGCGGCGTTTACAGCAGCATCCCCGCCAATTTCGCTATACAAACTCATATCCATCTCCCAATTAATTTGAACTTACTGCCTTTAACTTACCGGCAAATATATTTGCCTCCCCGGGATGTATATCCAAACCGTACTGGACAGACACGGCTTTAAGATATATCCTAAATGCATCTTATTAGGCCGCCTACAATCTTGTCAAGAGGAAAGTTTCAATGAAATGGGAAAATTCGGATGGACATTGATCGGCGGCGACGTAAACCTGTGCAAGCATTGCCACGCTGTAGAATTACATAGTCACGTAAATACGGAAAGATAAGAAATGCGTTTAACCCTGTATTCCGATTATTCGTTGCGCGTCCTGCTTTATCTTGCCAGCAAGGAAGATGAAACCGTAACAATCACAGAGCTTGCCGACTTTTACAAGATTTCGCGCAACCACCTGGTAAAAGTGGTGCACAACCTCGGACTCAACGGCTATATCCTGACAACCAGGGGGAGAAACGGCGGCATCAAACTTGCCCGCGCCGCCAAGGAAATTCTGATCGGGGAGGTCGTGCGATCAACCGAGCCTGATTTTGATCTGCTTGAATGTTTCAATCCTGCCACCGATCAGTGCGTGATCACCCGATCCTGCAGCCTGAAATCAGTGCTGTTCAATGCGCAAAAAAACTTTCTGGGCGTTCTCGACGAATATACGCTAGCCGATATCGCAAAGGCATCCAGGAAAGCGTTTGCCTCTTTCAAATCGATACCGATCGTACACGGCTGACGATCACAAAAAGGACAAACCTAGAGAGAGCTATGAATTAAGCGGCTTGCACCGGTATCCGGTCGCGCTGAGCGATGACGCGGTTGTTTTCGTCCACATAGACGAGCAGCGGACGGTACTTCTGCAGTTCGATCTCGTTGTACATCGCATAACTGGCGACTATCAGGAGATCACCCGGCTTTGCCTTGTGCGCTGCCGCTCCATTCACAGAAATGATTCCAGAGCCGCGCTGGGCACGTATCGCGTATGTAGTGAATCGCTCGCCATTGGTGATGTTGTAAATATCGATCTGCTGATATTCCTTGATATCGGCCGCATCCAGCAAATCGTCATCGATCGCGCAGGAGCCTTCGTAATGCAGCTCGGAGTGCGTAACATGCACCCGGTGCAACTTGGCTTTAAGCATGATTCTTTGCATGGGACACCTCTTATTCCAGTGAGCGAAGATTATACCAAAGGCAGTCAATCCACCACAAAACAAGTTTTGAGCGGGATTGACACTATCACGCCCTTCCGACACTGCTGCTATTCAGATACTTAGCTCGACATTATCGATCAAGCGGGTATTGCCCAACCTCGCCGCCGCCAATATCACAAGCTCGTGCTGTGCGGGCCCGAATTTGGATTGACTGGCCGGCAACAAATCCGACTGGTTGCACACAGCCACATAGTCAACCTTCCAGCCGCGCGCTGCAAGAACTTCGACCGCCTGTTGCTGCAATCGTTCGAAATCGCGTCCGCCTTTGAGGATGGCCGACCTGACTCCTTGCAGGGTTTGATATAGAAACACCGCTTCGGCGCGCTCGGACGCATTCAGATACTGGTTGCGAGAACTCTGCGCCAGACCATCCGCCGCACGCACCGTTTCGCTAGCGATGATGAGCACCGGCAAGTTCAGTTGTGCAACGATCTGGCGGATGATGTGCAGTTGCTGATAATCCTTTTTTCCGAACACCGCGGCTAGTGGTTGAACGATATTCAACAGCTTCAGCACCACCGTCGCCATGCCGCGAAAGTGTCCAGGACGGGATGCGCCGTCCAGCTTATTGGCGATAGCCGGCAATTCGACGAACACGGTTTGTTGTGCGGGATATATTTCGTTGACCGCCGGCGTGAACACCACATCCGCCAAACCTTGCAGCTTCGCGCAATCCTCATCCAGCGTGCGCGGGTATTTGTCGAAATCCTCGTTCGGTCCGAACTGCAAAGGGTTGACAAAGATGCTCGCCACCACGCAACTGCCATGCTTGCGCGCGATACGTACCAGATCTAGATGTCCTTCATGCAGATTGCCCATCGTCGGCACAAAGGCGATGGCAGTTTCGCTTTGCAGGCGTGCGCGCAAGTCGGCCACGGTGGAAATGATTTGCATGTCAATTCATTGAAAAATCAATGCATACTAAGAAAACTCCGGGTATTCATCGGAGGGCAATGTCGTTAGCGCCAATTCAAGGTTAGAGGCAAGATTTCCAGCATATTATGCCGCCCCAAATATCCGAAGTGAAATGCAGCAAGTGGCCTTTAACCGGTAATCATCAATATCGGGCGACAGTATCTTACGTATATCATCTTTTTTCATCTCACCGGTCCCAATTTTCGTTTGAATATTTTCCTGGCTCCCGTAAACTTTTGCCGGCATTCACTTCTCTTCCGGGGTATCGACCACGCGGCTCGCCTCGCCCTCGATCACTTCGCCCCTGATTTCCTCACCCTCGATTATCTCCCCTTCCATCACCACACCGCGAGGAGGAAAATTACTCATCTGCTTGCGCAGTTCACGGGTCTTCCACCAGATATAAGCCAAAGCTATCAAACCTGCGGCCAGAAGGATCGCAAACACCGCTAACGTGAACATCAGTGCCAAACCGATCACTGTTGCTGTTGCGACAAAAACAACCAACTTGCGAAGAGGATTGGAGAGATTTTTCGAGTTATAGGGAAGATTTTTCATCATTATTTTTTTCAGGATGACAGAATTTCCCGAATGTTGTCGTCCAAAATATCTAGCAAGGCAAGGCTGGCTGATCTATTTGAACCGCGGTTAGTTTGGTTTCGGAATGGCTAACTGTACAGTTGGGTACAAATTCCTCCCGATTGTTTCTTATGAATTTGAACTGTTGCCGAGTGACAGGTTTCATTTCCATGCAAGCCAGAATAGGACCGCCACGCTGCCCGCCGCTGCGATATCGGAAATCAACGCGACCCGGGCAAGATTCGAGAGCCTTTTATCGTTGATCAGAAATACCTTGCCTCCCCAAAGATACTTCCAGAATTTGATATGCAACTCATGAAGCCGGGGTGAAAGAGAAACAAGCTGTCGGCTGGAAGGCTGGCCCAGTTCGGCAAACTCCTGGGGGTATCTGCTCCGGAGCACCCTGAGCAGAAGCAATCGAAACAGCCAGCCGCTGGCCATGGCCGCCAACAGAAACAAGATGGCCATCCCGGCCGCGTTGTTGCCTGAATATTCGATTGCAGATTGATTCATTTGCACCCCGATTTTGTTTCAGACCGCATCCGAATTTATAGCACCGACAGGTGTGCGTGATTTTTTTTGAGATATAACCGTCATTCAGAATCCGTGTTCCGTACCGGGAAATTTGCCCGCCTTCACTTCGTGCACATAAGCCGCCACCGCATCCGCGATTGAAGCCGCGCCCTGCATGTAATACTTCACGAAGCGCGCCTTCTTGCCCGGATAGATGCCCAGCATGTCGTGCAGCACCAGCACCTGGCCGGAACATTCCGCGCCCGCGCCGATGCCGATAGTGGGGATGGCAAGTGCCACAGTAATCTCTGCCGCGAGCAGCGCGGGCATCGCTTCCAGCACGACCATGCCTGCTCCGGCCTGTTCAAGCGCCACGGCATCTTCCAGCAGTTTCTGCGCGGCGGCGGATTCCTTGCCCTGCACGCGGTATCCGCCCAACTGGTTCACTGATTGCGGCGTCAGCCCTATGTGGCCGCACACCGGAATGCCGCGGGAGGTCAGGAAGCGTACGGTTTCCACCATCACCGCGCCGCCTTCTATCTTGACCATCTGCGCGCCCGCCACCATCAATTTTTCCGCATGGGTGAAGGCTTCTTGGGGGCTGATCTGGAACGTGCCGAACGGCATGTCGGTGACGATAAACGCCTGCTTCGATCCGCGCGCCACACAGGCAGTGTGATAGACCATGTCATTCAATGTAACCGGCAGCGTGGTCTCGTGGCCCTGCAACACCATGCCGAGCGAATCGCCGACCAGCAGCACTTCCACGCCCTGTGCTTCGAGCAGCGCGGCAAAGCTCGCGTCATAGCAGGTCAGCACGGCGATCTTCTCGCCCTTGTCGCGCATGGCCTTCAACTTTGTCAGTGTGGTTCGCATCAATCTCCCCGGCTGAAAAACTCGCGCGGCCCGCGCATCTCTTCAATCCTTTTCAGCAGCAACTTGAAATCCTCATCGTTATCGACAAAGTTGAGATGCTCGCTGTTCACCATCAATACCGGCGCCGCATCGTAATGATAGAAGAAATCACTGTAGCTTTGCGACAGACGCTGCAAATAATTCTCGCTGATGCCGCGTTCGTAGGGTTCGTCACGGCGGTGCACGCGCTCAACCAGTGTTTCCGGTTGGGCCTGCAAATAGATCACCAGATCCGGCACAGGCGCCTGCAATTGCAGCGACCGGAAAATCTGCTGATACAGCGCGAATTCCTGCTCGTTCAGGTTGAGCCGCGCAAACAGAGGATCCTTGTCGAACAGATAATCCGCCACTGTGCTCTCGTGAAAAAGGTCCATTTGCGCGAGATCGCGCACCTCATTGCCGCGCTGAAACAGAAAAAACAATTGGGTCGCCAATGCATAGCGCGGCGGATCCTGGTAGAACCGTGCGAGAAATGGATTTTCACCGGGCTTCTCCAGCAGCGTGGAAGAGCCGGTGTGCTGCGCGAGACGATGTGCCAAGCTGGTCTTGCCGACGCCTATCGGCCCTTCAACGACAACATAGCGATATTTTTCAAACAACATTGCTTATCCTGTCCAATATCTGATCCTGACATTCCGCAAGCGCTAGACTCGCCAGACCGACTCCGGGTATGACTGCATCCGGCGCGATCTCCAGCAGGGGCTGCAACACGAACGCGCGTCTGTGCATCTGCGGATGCGGGATGGTCAGGCCATGCTCACGCAGTTGCACATCGTCATACAACAGCACGTCCAGATCCAGCGTGCGTGGCGCGTTGCGAAAGGTACGCTCTCGGCCGTGACTGTGTTCTATTTGCAACAGCCCCTGCAGCAAAGCGTGCGGCACAAGGCCCGTCTCGATCTTCGCCACCGCATTCACAAAATCCGGTTGACTCGTCAGATCAGGCATATCCGGACAACCCAGCGGCGCGCTGCGATACAAGGAAGACCGTGCTACCAGTTGCGTTTCAGGCAATCCACCAAGATCAACGAAGGCCTGTTGCATTTGCCTGAGCGGATCCTGCAGGTTGCTGCCCAGCCCGATGAAGGCTATGTGCGACATCACACTATCGGCCCGTCAGCCGGCGCTTCCGGCTCGCCAACCACCGTCAATTTCGGCTTCCTGCGGGATCTGCGGCGGCGACGCTTCTTTTCTCCCGGACCTTCCGGCTGCAACATTTCGGCCTGGCGCGCGGCACTGGCATCCTGGAACTCATCCCACCACAAGCCGAGTTCGTCATCCACCTCACCGCTGGCGCAGCGCAGCAGCAGAAAGTCGAATCCGGCGCGGAAACGCGGTTGCTCCAGCAGGCGGAATGGGCGCTGCCCGGCGCGCTGTTCGAAGCGCTGCTGCATCAGCCATATCTCCTTCATCACCGCATCCTGGCGGTGTGGTATCGCAAGCTGCGCACGCTGTCTGGCCAGCACCTCGTCCATCGCCTCGTGCATCGCGCCCACCGGGCGCATGCTTTGCTGTATACGCAGGTTCCATGCCGCCAACACCTCATGCCACAGCAGTGCGGCGAACAGGAATGCGGGCGAAACGGTCTTGTCCTGACTGATGCGCTCGTCGGTGTTGCGCAATGCCAGCATCACGAATTTCTCGCCCGTCGGCTGTTCCAGGATCACGTCCAGCAACGGAAGCAAGCCATGATGCAGATTCATCTTGCGCAGCTGCTGGATGCATTCCAGCGAATGGCCCGACAGCAGCATCTTCAAAACCTCGTCAAGCAAGCGCGCCTGGGGTACGTTGTCGAGTAAGCCCTTCATGCTGGCGATTGGAGCTGCCGTCGCAGCATCCAGCCTGATACCTAGCTTTGCGGACAAGCGCACCGCGCGCAGCATGCGTACCGGGTCCTCTCGATAGCGCACTTCGGGATCGCCGATGATACGCAGCAGATGATTGCGTGTATCGGGGTAACCGCCGTGGTAGTCGCAGATCTCCTGTGAGGATGGATCATAGAACAGCGCATTGGCAGTGAAATCACGACGTGCCGCATCCTGTTCCTGGTCGCCGAATTCATTGTCGCGCAACAACCGCCCATGTTCGTCGGTCTGCGCATCTTCGGCTTCGATCATGCGGCGGAAGGTGGACACTTCCACCACTTCCTCTCCGAACATCACATGCACCAGCTGGAACCGCCGCCCGATGATGCGCGCGCGGCGGAACACCCTGCGTACCTCTTCAGGAGTGGCATCGGTTGCGATATCGAAATCTTTGGGAATGCGACCCAGCAGCAGATCGCGCACCGCGCCTCCCACCACATAGGCCTGATAACCTGCCGCTTGCAGCCCGTCGGTGACTCTTAGCGCACCGTGGCTGATCTGCTCGCGCGCCACCCTATGCAATCTGAACGGGATCACTTTGGCATTCCCCTTAGATCTGGTTTGAGCGGGCTTGCGGAATACGCGCTTGAGGAATTTTTTGATCATGCAATCTTTAAAATGGGGTACAACAGAAATATGGATCGCTGCTCAGACTTGTGGGGAGCGCGGATTATACACTGTGGGGATATTGCGACCTCAATGAAAAAGTACCCGGGCAGCATGCACAACGGAAGCGCGATCGTCGTGGCTGATCCTGCCTGATTCCTTCGGAAGACATTACGAATCGATGTCCATCAGGTGGAGAACCCCCTGATCCAGCGGCTATACAACCGCGCCGCTACAACATTCAAACGAGGCAACTTGCCATTCATTTGTTGTTGCATCACGTTCACGGATTGCACCGCAGGACTGTTGCTGGCGGCAGCCACTTCATCCGCGCCCGTTGCGCACCAAGTCGCTATCATCTCCGCAGTCATTTCGACATGGCATTGCAGCGCGAGGTGCTTGCCGATGGAATAGGCCTGGTTGGTACAGTACACGCTGGAAAGCAGGTGTGTCGCTCCATCCGGCAAGGCAAAGGTTTCGCCATGCCAGTGGAACGCCTCGAAGTTTCGTATGTCGCCAAACCAGCTGCGCGCAATGTCGTTATCCGATACTTCCACCTCGCCCCAGCCGATCTCCTTTACCGGATTGCGTGACACTTTGGCTCCCAAGGCCTTGGAGATCAACTGCCCACCCAGACAATGGCCCAGCAGCGGTACATCTTTCGCAACTGCATCGCGGATCAAAGTCTCGATTTCCGGTATCCATGGCAAGTCGTCGTTGACGCTCATCGGCCCGCCCATGAAGACCAGGCCGGAATAAGCAGCGGCATTTTTCGGGACTGCATCACCCGCATCGATCGCAATCAATTGCCAACGGATGTGCCGCTCACCCAGGAATGTAGATATATAGCCGGGACCTTCTGTGGCCGTATGGCGGAAGATGGCTACGGATTTCATATCAGGAATGTGTAGCGAAGATTCCGGATCGAATCAGGATACTAAGCAAGGGTTTTTTCAATCCTCCGTCTTGTCCCTCTCGATAAGCGCATAGGCGGAATGATTATGTATCGATTCGAAGTTCTCCGACTCGACCACGTAAGCATCGATGCGCTGATCCTTGTCCAGTATTGCCGCCACATCGCGCACCATGTCCTCGACGAATTTTGGATTGTCGTAAGCACGTTCGGTGACGTATTTTTCGTCGGGTCTTTTCAGCAATCCGTACAGCTCGCATGAGGCCTGTTCTTCCGCGATGCGGATCACGTCTTCGATCCATACGAACTCGTTTGTACGTATTGAAAGCGTTACATGCGAACGCTGGTTATGCGCTCCGCGCTCGGAGATCTTCTTTGAGCACGGGCACAGGCTGGTGACCGGCACCAGCACTTTCATCGTAACGCGTGGTTTGTTGTGGACGATTTCGCCGATCAGCGTGACGTCATAATCAAGCAGGCTTTGCACACCCGAAACCGGCGCGGTCTTGTTCACGAAATACGGGAAATTCATTTCGATATAGCCGGATTTGGCCTCCAGCCGCTTCACCATTTCACTCAGAATGGTTTCGAAGGATTCGACCGAGATTTCGCGCTCATGGTGGTTAAGTATCTCGACGAAACGCGACATGTGCGTGCCCTTGAAATTGTGAGGCAGATGCACGTACATGTTGAACGTGGCGACAGTGTGCTGCACGCCGACACTCTTGTCCTTGACCTTCACCGGATGGCGTATGCCCTTGATGCCAACGCGATCGATCGCCAGATGACGCGTATCGGCTGAACTTTGCACATCTGGAATGAAATCTGGCTTGGGTGTATTCATGGCTCACTTTCTAATCAAGTTGAGTGGGCAAGGGATTATAACCAATCCCGACGAATTTACTAAGTCAATTATCTGCCGGATTGGTTCAATTTGCCTGTAATCAGCTCAACCAAACCTCTGGCGTCCAAGCCGCAATCAGCCAGCATCCGCGCATGTTCACCCTGTTCGATGAAACGGTCCGGCAAGCCGAGTTGCAGCAGCGGAATAACTATGTTGTGCTGTAGCAGGCATTCTTCCACCGCGCTACCCGCCCCGCCTTGCACAGTGTTTTCTTCCACCGTGACCAGCAACTCATGTTCGCGCGCCAGGCGTATTACCAGTTCTGCATCCAGCGGCTTGACGAAACGCATGTTCGCCACCGTCGCATCGAGTTCACCGCCTGCAGCCAGCGCGGGTGCCAGCATGGTACCAAACGCCAGTATCGCCACACGTTTGCCCTCACGACGCAGTTCGCCCTTGCCGACGGGTAACTCGCGCATCTCGGTTTCAATCGACACACCCGGCCCAGTGCCGCGCGGATAACGCACCGCACTCGGGGTATCCAGTTTGAACGCGGTGTACAACATCCGGCGGCATTCGTTCTCGTCTGCCGGGGCCATCACCGTCATGTTGGGTATGCAGCGCAAATAGGAAAGATCGAAGCTGCCCGCGTGGGTCGCGCCGTCCGCGCCAACCAGACCGCCACGGTCGATCGCCAATACCACCGGCAAATTTTGAATCGCGATGTCGTGGATTAGCTGATCGTAAGCACGCTGCAAAAAGGTCGAGTAAATCGCCACCACTGGCTTGTATCCATCGCATGCCAGACCAGCAGCAAATGTCAGCGCATGCTGTTCCGCGATCCCTACATCGAAATAGCGATCCGGAAAACGCTCGGCGAATTCCGTCATTCCGGAGCCTTCGCACATCGCAGGGGTAATGCCCACCACCCGTTCATCATGCGCCGCAATATCACACAACCACTGACCGAATACCTGCGCATAAGTCGGTTTGACAATCTGCCCTTCGGTGCTGCCCGCAGGCTTGGCAACGATGCCCTGGGTGCTGTCGAACTTGCTTACGCCGTGATACAGCAGGCAATCCTCTTCTGCGAGCGGATAGCCTTTGCCCTTTTGCGTGACAATATGCAGGAACTGCGGGCCGCTCAGCTTGCGGATATTGCCCAGCGTATCCAGCAGCACATCCAGATCATGCCCGTCGATCGGGCCGATGTAATTGAAGCCAAATTCCTCGAACAACGTGCCGGGTATCACCATGCCCTTGAAATGTTCTTCGGCGCGCTTGGCGAATTCCAGCACCGGCGGCATGCCTTTCAGCACCTTCTCGCTGCCGCGCCGCATCGCCGCATAGAACCTTCCCGACATCAGCCTGGCGAGATAATTGTTCAGCGCGCCGACCGGATGCGAGATCGACATGTCGTTGTCATTCAGGACCACCAGCAGGTTGGCATCCATCGCGCCGGCGTTGTTCAGTGCCTCGAACGCCATGCCGCCGCTCATCGCGCCGTCGCCGATGACCGCCACCACGCGCCGCTCCGACCCCTGCAGTTGAGCCGCGACCGCCATGCCCAGCGCCGCCGAGATCGACGTGCTGGAATGGCCGGTGCCGAACGTGTCGTATGGACTCTCGTCCCGCCTCGGGAAACCCGAGATGCCGCCCGCCATGCGCAGCTTGCTCATCGCCTCGCGCCGGCCTGTCAGGATCTTGTGTGTGTAGGTCTGGTGGCCCACATCCCAGACCAGTTTGTCTTCCGGTGTTTCGTAGATGTAGTGCAGAGCAATTGTCAGTTCTACCGTGCCAAGGTTGGACGACAGATGTCCGCCGGTCTTGCTGACCGATTCGACCAGAAATTCACGCAATTCTTCCGCCAGTTGCGGCAACTGTTCGCGGTCGAGAAGTCGCAGATCCTCGGGGCTATTGATGGTGTCGAGCAAGGTATACATCAGAACTTTCGCAATACGATGAAATCAGCCAACTCGCGCAAACGCCGTGCGGAGTCGCCGAATGCTTCAAGTGTTTCCATCGCCTCGCGATGCAACCGTTGTGCCATATCGCGCGCGCCCTGCAAGCCCAACAGGCTGACATAAGTCGGCTTGTCGTTTTCCGCATCTTTGCCAGCCGTCTTGCCCAGCGTGGCGGTATCTGCTTCGCAATCCAGTACATCATCTACCACCTGGAACGCCAGACCGATCAACTTGCCGAAACGGTCCAGTTTGTCCAGTTGCCCTGCAGATACCGGACCGCGCTGTTTATCTGAACCGCAATGGGCACCCAGCAACACCGCCGCGCGGATCAACGCACCGGTCTTGTGGATGTGCATGAATTCCAGTTCCGGCAGTGTGAGCGGCTTGCCCACACTGACGAGGTCTATCGCCTGCCCGCCCGCCATGCCGTGAGAACCGGAAGCTACCGCCAGCAGTTTGATCATATCCAGTTGGCGTGGTGCATCGTCGTTCAGGCGGTGTTCCGCGAGCAGTTGAAATGCCAGTGTCAGCAGACTGTCGCCGACCAGCAGTGCGGTCGCCTCGTCATACTGCACATGACAAGTCGGTTTGCCGCGGCGCAGCACGTCGTTGTCCATGCACGGCATATCGTCATGCACCAGCGAGTAGGTATGGATCAGTTCGACCGCAGCCGCCGCGATATCCAGGCGCGTTGCATCCGCTCCAGCCAGTTCGCCCGACGCATATACCAGCAGCGGACGGATGCGCTTGCCGCCATCCAGCGCCGCATAGCGTATCGCCTCATGCAATCGCTGCGGCGCGACTTCAACACGCGGCAAAATACCGTTCAATAGATCTTCGAAATGGGATTGCCGGGCCGCGACCCAGCCCTGAAAATTTTCAGACATCTTAATTATTTTGACCGGGTTCGCCATTCCCGGAAAAATCTTTCAACACGCCATCTTCCAGCACACGAACCTGCTGCTGCGCATCTTCGAGTTTCGAACGGCACAAGGACAATAATTCCGCGCCGCGTTTATAAGCGGCCAGCGAATCTTCCAGAGACAACTTGCCGGCTTCCATATCGGCGACGATCTGCTCCAACTCGGCCATTGCAGACTCGAAGCCCTGCGGTTTCTGGGATTTCGCTTGGGATTTAGGAGGGGTTGCAGGCATCTGAACATCCGTTGGCAAAGATGCACATTCTACCGAAAGGCTTAGCCTCGGACAATTTTTTGCTGAAAACCGAGCCTGGCGTCTGACGCTGTAACCATCTGGCACTTGCGCTTATACTGGACATACTCATAAATAACCGTGAACCGTCATGCTGATCAATTGTGCCGCCTACCAGAACGGAGTGAAACTTGCCGACATTCCTGTCGCAGAAATCAGCGACTACCTGAAAAGGAATGATTGTTTCGTATGGGTGGCGCTGCGCGACACCACCGATGCAGAAGTCGAAAAGATGCAGGAAGAATTCGGGCTGCATGACCTCGCGGTCGAGGATGCCCGCCACGGCCATCAGCGTCCCAAAATCGAGGAATACGGCGACACACTTTTTGTAGTGATGCATCTGGTGGAGACAGATGGCCCGGAGCTGACAGTAGGCGAGATCAGCATCTTCGTGGGGCACAATTTCGTTCTTTCGATACGGAACCGCAGCAAGCAGAATTTTCTCGGCGTGCGCGATCGCTGCGAGCGCGAACCCGAATTGCTGCGGTTGGGTGCCGGATTCGTGTTCTATGCGCTGATGGATGCGGTGGTGGACCTGTACTTCCCGGTGATAGACGATCTTGAGTTCCAACTGGAGTCCATTGAGGACCATCTTTTCGACAAAGGGAGTGCACTCTCCAACATTGCCCGTCTATATGAACTCAAAAGCAAGGTCATGGTGCTCAAACATGCAGTCATGCCATTGATGGAAGCCACCGGAAAACTGCATGGCGGGCGAGTACCACAGGTCTGCGTTTCCACTCAGGAATATTTTCGTGATGTCTACGACCACCTGGTGCGCATCAATTCGACGGTGGATACCATGCGCGACACCATCACCACCGCTATTCTGGTCAGCCAGTCCACGGTATCCATAGAACAAACCGTCATCAACAAACAACTCGCCGCATGGGCGGCGATCTTCGCCATTGCCACAGTATTCACCGGTATCTGGGGCATGAATTTCAAATTCATGCCGGAACTGCAATGGGAGTATGGTTACGCCATAGCACTGCTGATCATCATTGCGGTGTGCGGCATTCTTTACTTGCGTTTCAAGCGCTCCGACTGGCTATAAATTTTTCTTCGGACGATAACGAAGACCGGTCAACACATTCATCCGCATGCCTCCGAAATGACATTCATCACGGAAAAAACTGACATAGTGGTTGCCCCATCAATAATTTTCGGGGACAATCGCCCCTCTCTGTTAAAACCGTATTCACCTTTCTTGATGAGGATGTGGGTATGTCTGAAATTGCAAAGCTGGCTCATCTCACCAAAGTTCCAGAACAACCACCGTTAAGCTGGTACTTCGATTCCAAGGCCCTGGAAGTCGAACAGCGCTTGCTGTTCGATCAAGGTCCGAATTATGTCGGCCATGAATTGATGGTGCCAAGCCTGGGCGACTACCATGTGCTGGAAGGCGGCGCGCAAATGCTGGTGCGCAACCGCAACGGCGTGGAACTGCTCAGCAACATCTGCCGCCATCGCCAGGCGATCATGCTGGAAGGCCGCGGCAACGCGCAACACATCGTCTGCCCGATACACCGCTGGACCTACACGACCGGCGGAGAATTGCTCGGCGCGCCGCACTTCCCGAACAACCCCTGTCTGCACCTGAACAAGTCACCGCTGCAAAACTGGAACGGCCTGCTGTTCGCGGGCAAGCGCGATGTCGCAAAGGACCTGGCCAGAGTCGGCGTGATGCAGGAGATCGATTTTTCGGGTTATATGCTGGAACGCGTGCAGGTGGACGAGTACGCATTCAACTGGAAGACCTTCATCGAAGTGTATCTGGAGGATTACCATGTCGTGCCGTTCCATCCCGGCCTCGGCAATTTCGTCGATTGCGACAATCTCAAGTGGGAATTCGGCGAACACTACAGTGTCCAGACCGTCGGCATCCGCAACGGTCTGCGCAAGACCGGCAGCGATGTGTATGCCAAATGGCAGGAACAGGTGCTGCGCTATCACGGAGACAAGCTGCCGAAGTACGGCGCGATCTGGCTGACCTACTACCCCAACATCATGGTCGAATGGTACCCGGGCACGCTGGTGGTCAGCACCCTCGTGCCGCGCGGGCCCGAAGCCTGCACCAACATCGTCGAGTTCTATTACCTCGAGGACATCGTGATGTTCGATCGTGAATACGTCGAAGCTGAACAAAATGCCTATAACGAAACAGCGATCGAGGACGACTTCATCTGCCTGCGCATGCATCAGGGGCGCAAATCGCTGTACCAGCGCGGCATTGAGGAACACGGACCATATCAGTCGCCCACCGAGGACGGCATGCTGCATTTTCATGAGTATCTGCGTCGCAATCTCGCATCACACCTCTAATTGACTCCGCAGAAATGACGAAGAACACCGGCTCGCTTTGGATGCTGGTAGCCGGACTGCTGTTTGGCATTATGGGAGTGTTCGTCAAACTCGGTGCAGCGCATTTCTCGCATGTCGAACTGGTGTTCTATCGCTCTTCCTTCGGCCTGCTGGTTGTCTACGTCATCATGCGCTCAAAGAACATCAGCATCGTCACGCATCACTGGCGCGCCCACCTGTGGCGCGACATATCCGGAACCGTCGCGCTCGCGCTGTTCTTTTACTGCATCACCGTACTGCCGCTTGCGACCGCCGTCACGCTCAACTACACCGCGCCGCTGTTTCTCACCCTGCTCACCGTGCTGGTGTTCAAGGATAAATTCCATCTGCCGCTGACGTTCGCGATCGCACTGGGATTCGGCGGTGTGGTGCTGCTGTTGCACCCGACCATGGAACGGGAGCAGTTGTTGCCCGGCCTGCTCGGACTGATCTCCGGTTTCCTCGCAGGCATTGCCCTGCTCAACGTCAAACAACTCGCAATGATTGGCGAACCGGACACGCGCACCGTGTTCTATTTCACCCTCACCGCCACCCTCGGCAGTGGCATATGGATGCTGTTCGACAAGGTGCATACGATCACACCGCAAGGCTTTGTCACCCTGCTCGGACTGGGCAGTACCGGCACGCTCGCGCAACTCGCGATGACACGCGCCTACCGGGTCGGCAGGACACTGGTGGTCGGCAGCCTGGCATACAGCACCATCATTTTCGCCAGCCTGTTCGGTATCCTGATCTGGCATGAAGTGCTGCCGCTCTCCAGCTGGCTGGGCATGGCATTCATCATCGCGGGCGGTGTGATAAGCTTACAGGTGAGTCCAAAACATCAAGATTAAAGAGGAAAAATAATGATCACCATTGAACAAACCGAAAACCTCGTCAACATCGCCGTCCTCGGCGAATTCACGATCGCCGATTTCAAGAGCTTTGAAGATCAAACCCTCTACAAGCTGAAATTCCCCGGTGAACTGAACCTGCTACTCGACCTGCGCGCGATGGTCAGCTACACCCTCGACGTGGTCTGGGAAGACATCAAATTCTTCCGCCGCGAACACAACCACGACTTCACGAAGATCGCCATCGTCACCGACAACCAATGGCTCACCTGGACCGCATGGCTGTCGCGCATTTTCGTCGATGCGGATATAGAAGTGTTTACGGATTATGAGGAAGCTAAAGCCTGGGTTCAGGCATAGAGATCCCAGTAATCCGAATCTGCCAAAGTCGCCTGTTTCAAATTACCTGAATGCCAGTCCAACAAAAAACCCGCTCTCGCGGGTTTTTCTTTGCACAAAGAAGCAGATCTGAATTACTTCAGCTTGGTTTCCTTGTACATGACGTGCTTGCGCGCCTTGGGATCGTATTTCTTCATCTCGATCTTTTCCGGCATGGTGCGCTTGTTCTTGGTCGCGGTATAAAAATGACCGGTCCCGGCACTGGATTCTAGTTTGATTTTTTCGCGCATTTTCGGGGCTCCTTAGATTTTCTCGCCACGGGCGCGCATATCCGCCAGCACCGCGTCGATGCCGTTCTTGTCGATAGTGCGCAGCGCCGCATTGGTCAAACGCATGCTGACCCAGCGGTTCTCGCTCTCGACCCAGAAGCGGCGGCGTTGCAGATTGGGCAAAAAGCGACGCTTGGTTTTATTGTTCGCATGGGAAATATTGTTCCCGGTCATCGGGGCTTTCCCCGTTACTTGACATACTCGTGCCATGGCACTACTCCAACCGATTTCAAAAAGAGCGCGGATTCTACCGAAGTAACCGGGTTTGTTCAACCTTAATTTTGTGCCATATCCGGCAAATCCATGCATGGCCGGTTACCTTAACATTGCTGAAATATTCGATGTTTATGCTGCCACGCTTGTCTTTAACCGGAAAACACGATGAAGACAATTCAGGAAACCAACAAAATGGAAAGTCCCTACAAGGGCAAGACCGGCTTGAAGCGCGTGTGGAGCGCGTTCTTCTACTCGCTGGCCGGATTGCGCGCCGCGATACGGCACGAGGATGCCTTCCGCCAGGAAGTGCTGCTGGCGATCATCCTCATTCCAACAGCCTTATTCATGCCTGTCAGTGCGATCGGCAAGGCACTTATGATAGGCAGCGTGTTGCTGGTGCTGATCGTCGAATTGCTCAATTCCGCAGTGGAGGCCGCCGTGGATCACACTTCATTGGACCATCACCAGTTGGCCAAACGCGCCAAGGACATTGGCAGCGCGGCAGTATTGCTGAGCTTGCTGAATGTGGTGTCGGTCTGGCTGCTCGTGCTGTTTGCCTGAACATTTTCTCTGGAAATATTATCTGGAGACTGTAACGAAACCCTCACAAATCCTTCATCAAACTTTCTTGTTCGAATGAGAAAGTGCTTGCCATGAATATCCAAAACCCAGGAGAAAACATGGCAGACCGCAAGTTGCGTATCGCTGTAGTGACCGAAACTTACCCGCCGGAGATCAACGGTGTGGCGATGACCATCAGCCGAATGGTGGAAGGGCTGCGCCAAAATCACGAGGTCGAACTGATACGCCCGCGCCAGAACAAGCAGGACAGTGCGAAACAGGAACTCACCTTGCAGGAAGTGCTGGTGCGCGGATTCCCGATCCCGCGCTATCCGGACTTGAAGCTGGGTCTTCCGGCAAAGCAACGGCTGGTCAAACTCTGGACCGAAAATCGTCCTGACGTGGTTCATCTGGTCACTGAAGGCCCGTTGGGTTCGTCCGCGCTGGCAGCCGCGCGCAAGCTTGGCATCCCGGTCAGCAGCGATTTCCACACCAACTTTCACAGCTACAGCCGTCATTATGGCTTCGGCTGGCTGTACAAGACTGTTGCAGCCCACCTGCGCAATTTGCACAACCGCACCGATGCCACGCTGGTGCCCACCCGGGAGTTGCGCGACACGTTGGCAAAAGACGGTTATATGAACTTGCAGGTTGTCGCGCGCGGGGTGGACACCACATTATTCCATCCCTCCAAGCGCAGCAAAGCATTGCGTCGTGAATGGGGCCTCGTTGGCGATGATCTCGCGGTCATTTACGTGGGCCGCATCTCGGCAGAAAAGAATCTGCCGCTGGTGCTGCGCACTTTCAAAGCCATGCAGGATATCAATCCGAATCTGAAACTGGTCCTGGTCGGCGACGGCCCGGTGCGCGCGGAACTGCAGCGGCAAAATCCCGGATACATTTTCGCGGGCATGCGGACAGGCGAAGACCTGGCGGCACATTACGCGTCCGGGGATATCTTCCTGTTCCCGAGCATGACGGAAACCTACGGCAACGTGACCGTGGAAGCGATGGCCAGCGGGTTAGCGGTCCTGGCCTACCGTTATGCAGCGGCGGCTGAACACATCGAACATGAACGGAACGGATTGCACGCCGAGTACGGCAATGAAGAAGAATTCGTCATCCAGGCATGCAAGTTGGCCATAGACGTGTCCCGCGTCCACAAATTGCGGATGAACGCACACCAGACCATGCTGAATCTGGACTGGCAGAACATCGTGGACGAATTCGAACAAGCCCTTGCAAAGCTCGCTGTCAAACCGGAGGTGCGCCATGTCGCTTCGAATCTACAACCTGCAACGGATCCAAACCTGGGATGAAACATGGTGCTTGCGCTTCAACCGCGCAAGCATCAATCCCGCGCTGCGCAAGATTTTCCGTCTGGTGAGCCGGCTTGGTGACGGCATATTCTGGTACTGCCTGATGCTGTGGCTGCTGGCGGAATATCAGGCTGCCGCGCTGTTGCCAGTGTTTCACATGGCTGCTGCCGGGCTGGTTTGCACCGTGCTGTACAAATGGCTGAAGCACAAGACCCACAGACCGCGCCCGTATAACAGGAATCATGTCATCAACTGCGGCATCGCGCCGCTCGATCAATTCAGCTTCCCTTCCGGACACACGCTGCATGCCGTGGCTTTCAGCATTGTGGCATTGACTTACTATCCGGCGCTCTCCTGGCTATTGCTGCCGTTCACCGCGCTTGTGGCGCTATCACGTTTGGTGCTCGGACTGCACTATCCCAGCGATGTGCTGGCGGGAATGGCGATAGGCGCCGCGATCTCCGGCCTGTCATTGGCCTTTTAGTTGAACAGTCATTGCAAACATATCCAGTCACGGCTGCAAGCTGAATGCCCAATCCTGTCACTAGCGATGAAAACTCCGCGTTCATGCTGCTAAGTGTATTCCGCGGATGCCGGATAGCCTTGCATCTGGTTTACGGTATGGCTCTGGCAGTCATCTACCCGTACCTTGATCAGACCGGGCAACGCCGCATCATGAAATCCTGGAGCAGACAATTGCTGGCCATACTCAACATCGGCATCCGGATCGGGGGGCCGCAAATGGCGCGTGGCGAGAGCGGCTGCCTGTTGGTTTCTAACCATATTTCATGGCTGGATATTTTCGTGCTGAACGCGATCCATCCCTCGCAGTTCATTGCAAAATCGGAAGTGCGCGATTGGCCCCTCATCGGATGGCTATCGCGTCGCGGCGGCACGATCTTTATTGAACGTGCCTTGCGCAAGAACGCTACGGCTATCAATACGCGCGTCAGCCTGTTACTGAAACAGGGAACGTGCATAGGACTTTTTCCGGAAGGAACGACGACGGATGGCACACAAGTCGGTCATTTTCACTCGGCACTGTTCCAGCCCGCGATCGACGCTGGAATAAAAACTTGCCCGATTGCGCTGTGCTATCAAACGTCAGAAGGGTGTCCAAGCCCTGCTGCAGCCTTCACCGGTGACACCACGCTGGTACAGTCCATCTGGCGGATATTGCGAGCCCCTCGTCTCATTGCATTGGTGGTATTCACCCCCGCGATAACGGCAGCAAAGGAAAACCGCCGTATGCTGGCACGCGCCGCACAGACAGCCATTGCAAAAGAAATTCAATTTATCGGCGCAGCAAGGCAGGTAGCCGTGCAACAAACCTACCCGGATCTTCCGCAAACCCTGCTCTCTCCCCGATCGGCATATGCGTTGCTGGTCGATCCGGTCTTGAACCAACTGCCGAAGTAGAGTTTTAACAATTCATTCATCTTTCCTTCATAGCCCTGCAACAACACTGCCTTAATCTGCCTGCATCTTCAACCAATCAACGAGGATGCGATGCTTGAACTCAACCGACAAACTCAAGCCAATGTTCAACGCCATCTGATCACCACAATGGCGCGGCATGAATCGGAAGTACTTGAAGCGCAGCGCCTGCGCTTCAAGATATTCGCCGAAGAAATGGGCGCCAATCTTTCCAGCGCCAAGGAAGGGATTGATCGCGATATTTTCGACAATTACTGCGAACATCTTTTGGTGCGCGAGAGCGCCGAAAACAAAATCGTTGGAACCTATCGCATCCTTTCACCCGATCAGGCGGAAAAGATCGGCGGTTATTACGCGCAGACAGAATTCGATCTGACCCGCCTGCTGCATCTAAGCGACAGGATGGTGGAAGTCGGCCGCTCCTGCGTGCACCGGGATTATCGCGATGGCGCAACCATCACACACTTGTGGAGCGGGCTGGCTCAATACATGCAGCAACACGGTCATGAATATCTGATCGGCTGCGCCAGCATCAGCATGGCGGATGGGGGACATGTGGCCGCGAGCATCTATCGCAAATTGCACCGCATATATGCTGCTCCTGCCGAATACACAGTTTTTCCGCGTTGCCCGTTGCCGCTGCGCGCACTGAACCAATATCTGGAAACCCCGGTTCCGCCATTGCTCAAAGGCTACCTTCGTTTGGGTGCATATATCTGCGGAGAACCGGCATGGGATCCAGAATTCAACACCGCCGATCTGTTCATCTTGTTGCCGATGTCGCGCATCAACAGCCGCTATGCCAGACACTTCCTGAAACCATGAACAGCTTAAATTAACAGGCAATGGTTGTCAGTCGCGCCTATGCATTGCAAGTCATTACGGGTCTCATTTGAGGCCCGTTTTATTATTTGGTCGAGCGTGGGCATCAAATAAACCAGTCATGTCCACCTTGCACGAATTGCTTGAACTGGAAAAAATACTTGAACTTGGCCGGGGCCATCTTGAATCGCGGGTAGAGTGCGTAGTCAGCGCAGGCGATAAACACTTTCCGGTATACCGGCTTGCATTGGGCAACCCGGATCCCAATCTGCCCGCGATCGGATTCTTTGGCGGCGTCCATGGTCTGGAACGTATCGGCACTCAGGTATTGCTGTACTTTCTGCGCGGATTGATCACACGTATGGATTGGGACAACAACCTGCATCACTTGCTGCAGAACATGCGGCTGGTTTTCATGCCTTTGGTCAATCCCGGAGGCATGTGGCAGTCGACTCGATGCAACCCGCAGGGTGTGGATCTGATGCGCAATGCGCCGATAGAAGCATCGGGCAAAGTTCCATTCCTGCTGGGCGGCCACAGGATCAGTCCCCGCATTCCGTGGTATCGCGGAGCGGCAGGGGCAGCGATGGAAATCGAGAATCAGGCGCTGTGCAGCACCGTGCGAGATGAATTGCTGACGCATCCTTTCAGCATTGCCGTGGATTGCCATTCCGGCTTCGGTTTGCGCGATCGGGTCTGGTTTCCCCATGCGCACAGCATAGACCCCATCGCACACTTGGCCGACATCCTCACGCTGGAAGAATTGTTCCAGCAAAACTACCCCAATAACAGATACCTGTTCGAACCGCAAAGCAGGCAGTATCGTACTCATGGAGATGTATGGGATTACCTTTATCTCCAGGCACAACAGGACAAGAACAGGATCTTTCTTCCCTTGACGCTTGAAATGGGTTCCTGGTTGTGGGTAAAGAAAAATCCCCGCCAATTATTTTCTCTTCATGGCATGTTCAATCCTTCTGTCGAACATCGTTTGCACAGAGTTTTGCGCAGACACACTATCTGGCTGGACTTTCTGATGCGCGCAGCCGGCAGTTTTGACAATTGGCTGCCCAAGGGGCCCCATCGCAACCGCTTGCAGGAGCGCGCCGTAGCGCGCTGGTATAGATCGGCATGACCACTTGGGTGCTTCTGCGCGGCTGGATGCGGGAGACGCGCCACTGGGGTGGTTTCCCGGTGTCGTTTCAACATGCGCTGAACGCGCAAAAAGTTGTGGCGCTGGACTTCCCGGGCAATGGCAGCCTGCATGCGCAGACCAGTGCAACCAGCGTGGAAGAGATGGCGGATTTTTGCCATACACAGCTCGGGAAACTGGGCTACGCGCCGCCCTACAGTGTGCTGGCCCTGTCCCTGGGTGCAATGGTCGCAGTGGCATGGAGCGAGTCGCACCCGACTGATCTGGAAAGAATTGTGTTGATCAATACCAGCTTGGCTCCCCACAACCCCTTCTATCATCGATTGCGCCCTGCGAATTATGCTGCCCTGCTCCGATTCCTTCTGTTTGGCTCGGTAGACCGGCGCGAGAAACTGATATTGCGGCTTACCAGCAGACTTTTAATCAACTCCGAACACCGGCATGAAATATTGGATCAGTGGACAAGCTACGCACGTGAATATCCGGTCTCACGCGCCAATGCCCTGCGCCAACTCAAGGCTGCCGCCGGTTACCACGCTAGGCTGTCCGTGCCTACAGTACCGGTGTTATTGCTGGCCGCTGAGCAAGACGAACTGGTCAATGCAAAGTGCTCTCGCGCGCTGGCGCAACGCTGGCGATGCACAATCAGAATACATCCGACTGCTGGACACGATCTACCCCTCGACGATGGCGAATGGGTATCGCGACAAATCAGGGAGTGGGTTGACTTATGATGGCACTGCCATTCTCAATTGCGCAGATCGTCACGTACTTTCTTGCTGGCCAGAACATGCAGAAAGTCCTGGATTCGGGCTTTTGATTTGAGGTTGGTGAGGGTTTGATCGTAAATGAAATTGACCTGTTCAACGGGACGATCGACTTCTTTGGCGAGTTCCTGGATTGCTAGATGAAAGTCGGTTTCCAATTTGAAGTGATTTGGCGTGTCCATGAAAATTATCTGCCTTTCTTCGACGCAAAAATTACGATGAATCTGCGCAATTATAGACAACAAAAATCCGCCGAATTGTAGAATTTTTCAACTATTTTTTTACAAGGTTACTTTGATCTTAAATTTCAAATTGCTAAGAATGAATGTTAATTTCAAATATCGTGTTCTGTAATATTTGTTTAATCTGATATTTATATCATTGAAAATTGTTATGAATTTCGGATATACCTGCAAATCGTGTTGACAATGACCAAACATCAATCTGGTTCCAACAAGACTGAAGGTCAGCATCCGTATGCCAGTTTGCTGCATGAGCTTGAAGCGTTGAGAAACGAACTGAAAGAACTCGAGCATTTAACTTCGGCGGAACTGAAAAAAGTTGGCCTGTTCCATAGGGCCAGCGCCACAAATCTGGTTCACTATCTGGGCCTGAGGCGGCGCGATATGCGTCCTCTGCAGGAAAGACTGGCTGCAACAGGACTTTCCTCTTTGGGTCGCATGGAATCTCATGTGCAAACCAATTTAAATGCCATCATCGATCTGTTGCGCTGCGCGTTGGGCAAAATATCTTTCGAGAATGTCGCGCCGGCCGAAAGGCTGACGGGCGCTGTACTGCTTGAAAACAACACCAATAACCTGTTTGGCATGCCCCCGTTGGACCGCCGAGTCCGCATCATGGTCACACTGCCCGGTGAAGCAGCCGACGATTATGCATTGATCAAGGACTTGCTCGTCCACGGGATGAATTGTGCCCGCATCAACTGTGCGCATGACACGCCTGAAATCTGGGCGCGAATGATCGAGCAAATCAATCTGGCTCGCCGCGAAACCGGGAGGCATTGCCGTATCCTGATGGACCTGGGAGGTCCCAAGTTGAGAACCGGAGAAATTGGCCAGGGTCCTGCAGTGCTCAAATGGAAACCGCATCGTGATTTGTTCGGCAACGTTGTTGCGCCGGCGCGAATCTGGGTGCATCCCCAAAATGATGATACCCCAAACCCAGCATATGCCGATGCATGCATGCCGGTAAATGGGGATTGGCTTGAAAAAGTGTCATCGCGTGACATCATCGAATTCACCGACGCGAGAGGTTCCTCCCGTACCCTGAGACTCGTCGATCAGGTCGGGACGGGTTTTTGGGCAGAGTCCAATCAAACCACCTATATCACGCCTGGTATAAAGCTAAAGCTCCTGAGGGGAGGCATATCAGGACATCCGCGCCGCGTCAGCCACGTGGGCATGGTCGGACCATTGCCTCCGGTACCCGAAAATATCCGTCTTCAAATCGGAGACGAGTTGACCCTCACGCGTGATGCTCTGCCGGGCAAACCTTCCCAATTGGATAAAAGTGGAAAAATACTGCGCACCGCCAGTATCGCCTGTTCCCTTCCGGAAGTATTCCTTGTTGTTCAACCGGGTGAACGCGTCCTGATCGACGATGGCAATATCGAGGGCGTGATACGCAGTGTCAGCAAAAGCAAAATTGTGGTGGAAATCACCCAGGCGCGCGAAGGCGGTGGAAAGCTGCTTGCCCACAAAGGCATCAACCTGCCGGACAGCCGGCTAGATCTGGATGGTCTTACGAAGGAGGACGTCGAACATCTGGAATTCATCGTGCAACATGCGGACATGGTCGGTCCTTCTTTCGTCCATAATCCCGCTGACATTGAACTGTTGCAAAGGCATCTGCAACGGCTGAAAGCGGAAGATCTTGGCATCGTGCTGAAAATCGAAACCCGCACCGCATTTGAAAAATTGCCGGAACTGTTGCTTACCCTGATGACATCGCCAAACATCGGCGTGATGATCGCCCGTGGTGATCTTGCGGTGGAATGCGGCTATGAAAGGCTGGCCGAGATGCAGGAAGAGATCCTCTGGTTGGCGGAGGCGGCGCATTTGCCGGTCATTTGGGCGACCCAAGTGCTGGAGGGATTATCCAAGAGCGGCAAACCCAGCCGTGCCGAGATCACCGATGCTGCAATGGGTGTGCGCGCCGAATGTGTCATGCTGAACAAGGGCGCACATATCATCGAGGCCATCCAGTCACTGGATGACATCCTGCATCGCATGCAATCGCATCAGTTGAAAAAAAGCTCATTGCTTCGCCGCCTTCATTGGTGATATCCAGTCTGCTTGAAGTCTAATAATTGGTTAATATCGATGTGATCGCCAGTCCCTGTATGTGACGGCAGGATATTCCATGGTTGAAATATAAATGAAAGAACATTTTCATTAAAACGTCATACTTCCTTACTACTCTGATGTTGTGAAAGTCCGTTCAATATTCCTTTCCGACATCCATCTGGGTACACGAGGTTGCCAGGCAGACCGACTTCTGGATTTCTTGCGAGAATTTGAAAGTGATCACCTTTTTCTCCTGGGTGACATTATCGATTTTTGGGCTATGGGACGCAGCATACAATGGTCGCCAAAACAGAATACCGTTGTTCAGAAGATTCTTCGCCGTGCGCGGCACGGTGAAAAAGTGGTCTTCATCCCGGGCAATCACGACGAAGCATTACGGGAATACGCCGGCACTTCCTTCGGCGACATCTTGATTGCATACGAATGGCTGCATGAAACAGCCGATGGCAAGCGTTTGCTGCTTACCCACGGTGACCAGTTCGACCAGGTAACCAAGCACCACCGCTGGCTGGCGGTTCTGGGAGACGTAGGCTATGACTTCCTTGTGTGGGTTAACAGCTGGCTGTCGTGGTGGCGCCGCACCTTGCGCATCAGCGGCTACTGGTCGCTGGCCGGATACGCCAAGCGCAAGGTCAAATCTGCGGTTTCATTCATTTTCGATTTCGAAGATTCGGTTACCCATTCAGTAAAGGATCGCGGTCTGGATGGTGTGGTTTGCGGGCACATCCACAGCGCAGCCATCAAGGACGTAGGAGAAATCTTGTATGTCAATTGCGGAGACTGGGTTGATAGCTGTACTGCAATTATTGAGCATCTGGATGGACGGCTGGAACTCATCGAGTGGCGCGACAGTATAAAACAAAGCGCCAAACAGATACTCGAACATACCATCTGAATACCGGATATCGAAACCAGGAATCAAACCGTATCCGGGCATTTCTCCTTGCGGTCAGTCTGGCAGATATAATCGATCGCAAGCAACTCAGGGTTCAAATCATTGTCATTCGCCTGTAACATCGCCAATGGATAATCCTGACAAGTAGAGCGACAGTCGATTGTTGCCGTCTGCACGATCCTCTCCCCGTGCAGGCGTTTTGATTCTCCGTCAGAACTACTTTCATACCCCAGGACCAATCTTGGGGATTTTTTTGCCTGCCTGATTTCTCTGCGTTCAGAAACGCCCGACGGCAAATCGACATGAAATGACAAAGGGCGGAATTACCGCCCCTGGTATTCAACCTGCCACCGGAAGTAATTCTTATGAAACGATCGCCAATGCAGCGCTGGCGATCGTCACAGCCATTGCGGCAAGCCAGCCTAACAAAATATGGAACTTGTTGTCTGTGTCAAGCTTCGTGCCGATATCTTTCAAGTTGGTTCCGCTTTGGTTTTTGAAGTTCATTCTGAATCTCTTTGTATAAAATCTTTGTAAATACGATTCATATCCGTACCCGATATCGAACAGGCATGATTCAGATTGAAAGTCACGGAATGAGTTGCGTTAAATTTTTGTTAAACATGGCTCGACGATATAAATGCCTTCCGATTCAGTTCCGCAATATTAATGATGCGGGCCGGTCGGGTCCTTTTTCCGACGGTATGGAACAGTCGGGCCGTTCGGATCATTCATTAAAACATTCTTCTGTCATCTGCTTGTAAATCTCCTGTCATCAAGCCGCCCAATAATGGGGTCGAGCTTCCGTGGTTGCCTAGTAATTGCAAAGCTCGATTATCAAGACAGCATCATCAAACAAAGCCAATCAACACAGGAGATCATCACCATGAAAAAATCATTTGCAGCTCTGGGTCTGCTGGGCATCGCTCTCGCGAGTCCGGTATTCGCCAATGAAGGAAGGGTTCCACAAGGCATCTCCCATCTGGATCACGTATTCGTGATCATGATGGAAAACCACGGCTACAGCCAGATCATCAACAACCCCAACGCACCTTTCATCAATGAACTGGCGCAATCGGCCAACCTGGCAACCAACTATTATGGCGTAGCGCATCCGAGCCTGACCAACTATCTGGAAGTGGTAGGCGGCTCCAATTTCGGAGTATTAAGCGATCACGCCCCAGATTGGCATAATGCCTCTTGTGCCAACAACCTGGCTACAGGCATCCCCAATACCGACAATCCGCCTACTTCGGTAATTTGCCCGATTTCGGGCAGCGGAATGGATGTTGCGACCCCGGCCATCGACGTGACCAACGAGACACAGGGTCTACCGGGCTTCAACAATATCGACGGCATCCAGTCCATTCCGGCATCAACGACTATTGGCAAGACGATAGCCGATCAACTGGTGGAAGCACGCCTTGACTGGAAGAGCTACCAGGAAAGCCTGCCTGTCACCGGCGCAGATCTGGTGAACTACAGCGATGGCGTTTATACCAACAGCACGGATTTCAGCACCATCCTTCCTGCGCTTAACCCGCCGCTGACGTCGGCCGATATCGTCCAGCTTTATGTTCCCAAGCACAATCCGTTCGTATATTTCCAGAGTGTTCAGGAAGGGCACGACAGGAAACTGAGCCTTGCTCAGACGGTTGGTTTTGAAGGCTCCAACGGATTATTTGCCGATTTGAGCACCGGTAAAGTTCCGGCTTTTTCTTTCATCGCCCCGAATCAATGCAATGACCAGCACGGGCGCGGCAATGCCGGTCCGTTCTGCAACTACGATCCGGAATCGGATGGTTCACAAGCTGGCGTGAATCCCGCACTGATCAAGCGCGGCGATGTCGAGGTACAGAAACTCGTGACCGCAATCAAGAAATCCCCGGCTTGGAAAGAGGGCCATAACGCCATCGTCGTACTCTGGGACGAAAACGACTATAGCATGGCGCCCAACACCAATCAGGTGGTGACGATCGTTGACACGAACTACAGCAAAGGAGGCAATCAAAGTACGATGCCATACAATCACTTCTCGCTGTTGAAATCGCTCGAGTCGGCGTTCGGTTTGCCATGCCTGAACCATGCCTGTGACGACAACGTTCAGGTCATGTCGGATCTGTTTGGTGCAAAGCAGCAATCTGATAACTGGGGCCACGAACACGGCAAAGGGTGGTTATCACCTTTCTCTCAGCCTTAAAGGAGCCAGCGAATAATGCCAGAACCTGACCGGGATGCCGGAATTATTCAAAAATAACAAACAAAACGAAGGGGCTGCATTTGCAGCCCCTTCGTTTTGGCAATCGAATATTTCCGGTCGAATTCGAAATTGATTTACAGGTCAAAATTATCGGGACTCAAGCAGTCTCAGGAGAATGGCCGGCTTTGCCATTGTCTTACCAATTCACTTAGCTGCCTCCGCATTTGGCGGAGTCTTGGGCTTTGCGGAAGCTTTGGCTTTGGCGGGAGCCTTGGGCTTTGCGGCAGTCTTGGCTTTGGTGGGAGTTTTGGCTTTGGTCTTTACCGGAGTCTTGGACTTTGACTTGGCTTTAGGCTTTTTAGCAGTCTTGGATTTTTCTTTTTTCTTGGCGACTTTCTTTGCTTCTTTGGCCTCTTCCTTTTCCTTCAGGATACGCATCATTTTGCGCCATTCCTGGAGTTGCTCATCTTCCAGCTGCAACTGTTTGGCCAGCGCCTCTGTCTGGCTCACCTTGCGTTTCTCAAGCCGGCGGTCAAGCTTGGCGCCCATTCTTGACAACAAGCGTTCAGTTTCTTCCTTGGTCAAATGTTTGACTTTAGCCAAATATTCCGGCTTTATTGTTTTAGGCATTGCTAATTTCCTCCGCTAAGTTATTGTGGGTATATTCAGGCGTTCAATTCAAAATGGATTTTATTGCTGGCATTCAAATTGACCCCGGTACAACTGGCTCGAACAAGATTAACTTTTCTGCAATTCAGGCGCAATTGAAATATTTGGCAGAACCGGTTTTGTATATAAAACGGCAGGCTAAACCATCACGTTAGTAATACCATATGGAGGGAACGTCTAATTTCCCGTCGAGAATCCTGACACCGCTGTTACCTAAAAGTCTTCCTGCAGCCCGGATAATAGTCACCCCAAACAGAAACTGCCCCTAGTTATATTTGCCAACCCCGTACCAGTTTTGCGTTGCGTTGGCGATTTTAACCACCATCAACATCACCGGCACTTCAACCAGTACACCCACCACAGTCGCCAGCGCCGCACCGGATTGAAAGCCGAACAGACTGATGGCGGTGGCCACTGCCAACTCGAAGAAGTTGCTCGCACCTATCAGCGCGGAAGGCGCGGCAACACAGTGCACCACACCCAAGCGGCGGTTCAGTCCATACGCCAACCCCGCGTTGAACAATACCTGCAGCAAGATCGGCACGGCCAGCATCGCGATCACCAAAGGTTGCCTGACGATGGCATCGCCCTGCAACGCGAACAACAACACCAGCGTCAGCAATAACGCGCCCATGGACACGGGCGCTATGATTTCCATGGCTTCCCTGAATGCATCCTCCCCTTTCGCCAATAATCTGCTGCGCAACAGTTGCGCGATGATCACCGGGATCACAATATAAAAAGCCACCGAAACGAACAGCGTGTCCCACGGCACGGCAATGCTGGCTATGCCGAGCAACAACGCCACAATGGGGGCAAAAGCGAAGATCATGATGGTGTCGTTGAGCGCCACTTGCGAGAGTGTGAAATACGGATCGCCTTTCACCAGCTGGCTCCACACAAACACCATCGCGGTACAAGGCGCGGCAGCCAGCAGAATCAGCCCGGCGATATAGCTGTCGAGTTGATCTTGCGGCAGATAATCGGCAAATACATGCCGAATGAACACCCAGCCGAGAAAGGCCATCGAGAAAGGCTTCACTCCCCAGTTGATGAACAGCGTGACGCCGATGCCGCGGACATGCGCCCTGACCTGATGCAGTGCGCCGAAATCTATCTTCAGCAGCATCGGAATGATCATCACCCATACCAGCACGCCGACTGGAATGTTGACCCTGGCTATCTCCAGGCTGGCGATTGAATGAAACAAGCCCGGAAGAAATTGCCCAAGCAGCACGCCGGTGATGATGCACAGTCCGACCCAGACAGTCAGATAACGCTCAAACAGGTTCATCTCGTTAATCCTTCAGGCGGCCGATCTCGGCGAGTTTTTCTTTCAGCACAAGCTTGTCCAGCTTCTCGATAGGCAAGTTCATGAACAACTGGATGCGTCTCGCCAATTGGTCATAGGCCTTGCGGAAGGCCTCGCGCCTGGTTGCATCATCGCCTTCCACAGCGGCCGGGTCGGGTATGCCCCAATGCGCGGTGGCGGGCTTGCCGGGCCAGACCGGGCAAGTCTCGCCCGCCGCGTTGTCGCAAACGGTGAAAATGAAATCGATTTTCGGCGCTTCGGGCGCGGCGAACTCATCCCAGCTTTTGCTGCGCAGCCCTTCCGTACCGTATCCCTGCTTCTGCAGCAACTCCAGCGCAAACGGATTGACCCGCCCGGCAGGCTTGCTGCCCGCGCTGTATGCGATGAATTTTCCTTTACCCAACACGTTGAACAGAACTTCGCCAAGAATGCTGCGCGCGGAATTGCCGGTACATAACACCAGCACGTTGTATTTTTTGTCTTGCAAGATTTACCCCTTGAAAATATATATCGGTTATTTGCTTTTCGGCTTGCACGCGTCCGGATTGCCGCCGCAACAGTTGTCCGTCAGGAATGCCAGCATGTCGTTCATCGCCGCGAAATTTGCCGCGTAATAGATGAAACGGCCTTTCTGCCTGCTTTCGATCAGTCCCGCATGGCTGAGCGCCCTGAAATGAAACGACAGGGTGGCCGGTGATACCTTCAATTTTTCTGCCACCTGTCCCGCAGCCATACCCTCCGGCCCGCGCGCCACCAGCAAACGATACAACGCCAGTCGCGTGGGCTGCGCCAGGCCTGACAATGCCTTTACAACCTGAGCCGATTTCATCATTCTATACTTCCATTATTAAACAATTATTAAAATAACATTGTCATTAGAACACCGATGATTCATTTATTCAACATCTAAGGACGGCGAGCTTTTTTGTAACAAAAACGTCACACCACACCGTTAGCATTGGCCAGTTATATCCCCCTGTCAGTTATGGAGTTGCCGGATGTTTAATAGCGAACACACTTCCAAGCAATATGACGCTGAACTCGAATCAGTACGCGAGCGCGTATTGGCTATGGGCGAGTTGGTGGGAAAACAAGTCCGGCTGGCCATTGATGCACTGATCAGGGGCAATGTAAATCTGATGGATCGCATCATTGACGAAGACCACCGTGTCAATGCACTGGAAGTGGGGATAGACGAGAGCTGTGCCCAGATCATCGCTCGCCGCCAGCCGACCGCAGTCGACCTGCGTATGGTGATCATGATAATCAAGACCATTACCGATCTTGAGCGGATCGGCGATGAGGCAAAAAAGATCGCTATTGCGGCAAAGACCCTATCCCAAAGGAAAAACCTCACCCTGCCGCGCTTCGATAAAATCAAACATGTGACAGATTTGACGCTGGACATGCTGCTCCAATCGCTGGACGCGTTTGCCAAACTGGATATTTCCGATGTCGCACATATAGTACGCCAGGATGAACAGGTCGACGAGGAATTCCGCGCTGTAATTCGTTACCTGGTCACATTCATGATGGAAGACCCACGCACCATTTCCAGTGCATTGGAAATCCTGTTCGTCGCCAAGTCTATCGAGCGCATAGGCGATCACGCAAAAAACATGTCTGAATATGTGGTTTACATGGTTAAGGGGCGGGATGTACGCCATATAACCGCCGAAGAAATCGAACGCGAAGTTCGGGATTAATGTGTTTTAGCTTCAATATATTGCGCAAGAGTGCCCCACAAATAGGATATAGATAGTTTGCTGTAATAATCTTGTAACAAAATCGCCATAACATGCATTTCGCAGCAAACGTTTTTGGTTTCATTGGCAATCGGAAATAGCGGCAAGCAACACACTCAACCAAATGGAGACATTATGAACAGCAAACTGAAACAACTCTTTATCGGCATTGCGGCTACCGCAGCGGTAGCTTTTGCCGGCGTGAGCCAGGCAACCGACATCACCGGTGCAGGCGCCACATTCCCTTACCCGATTTATGCCAAGTGGGCTGATGCATACAAGACAAAGACCGGCATTGGACTGAACTACCAATCCATCGGTTCCGGCGGTGGCATCAAGCAGATCGAAGCCCATACTGTGGACTTTGGCGCATCGGATATGCCGCTCAAGCCCGAAGATCTGGAAGCGAACGGCCTGATGCAATTCCCGACAGTAGTCGGCGGCGTGGTTCCGGTCATCAATATGGACGGGATCGATTCCGGGACATTGAAATTGGACGGTGCGACACTGGCCGACATCTACTTGGGCAAGATCACCAAGTGGAATGATCCGGCGATCGTTGCTCTGAACAAGGGACTCAACCTGCCCGATCAGGATATTACTGTGGTGCATCGCTCCGATGGTTCCGGCACCAGCTTCATTTTCACGCACTATCTGTCCCAGGTCAGCCCTGACTGGAAGTCCAGTGTCGGTGAAGGTACAGCCGTTTCCTGGAAAGCCGGTACCGGCGGCAAGGGCAACGAAGGCGTGGCTTCTTACGTACAGCGCATCAAGGGTTCGATCGGTTATGTGGAATATGCTTACGCACTGCAGAACAAGATGAACCACGTGCAAATGAAGAACCATGACGGTCATTTCGTGCAGCCGGAAGCCAGTGCATTCCAGGCCGCAGCTGCTGGCGCAGACTGGAAAAACAGCAAAGGGTTCTACCTGCTCTTGACCGATGCAGCCGGCAAAGACAGTTGGCCGATCTGCGGTGCAACATTCATCCTGATGCACAAGAAGCAGGACAAGCCCGAAACGGCCAAGGAAGTGCTGAAATTCTTTGACTGGGCATACGCAAACGGCGACAAGATGGCATCCGACCTGGACTATGTTCCGCTTCCGGACAGCCTGGTCAAGCTGATCCATAGCTCTTGGAAAGAACATATCAAGTCTGCATCAAACAAAGTAGTCTGGAAATAAGCCTAAGGAGCGTGGCTGACACAGCACATCCTTAAGTTATAATCGCGGGGGCTCTTGCCCCCGTAATTATTTAATCAACAAATACCCCACACAATCATGTCGATGTTTTCACACGAAGCGGGCCATAAACGACAAGCAGTATTCGACCTGCTATTCCGCAATCTGACGCGTGTCTGCGCATTCGGGGTATTGGCGTTGCTGGCGGCGATCATCGTTTCGCTCCTGGTGGGCAGCATGCCCGCCATTAATTCTTTCGGCTTCAGCTTTCTGGTCAGCTCCGATTGGGATCCGGTCAACGACAAATTCGGTGCGTTGATACCAATCTTCGGCACGCTGGTCACCTCTGGCATCGCGCTGTTCATCGCGATACCGGTCAGTTTTGGCATCGCCCTTTTTCTTACCGAACTTTCACCGCGCATTCTGCGCCGACCGCTCGGCATCGCGATCGAATTGCTTGCAGGCATCCCAAGCATCATATACGGCATGTGGGGGTTGTTCGTGTTCGCGCCGCTGTTTGCCGACTACATCGAACCATGGCTCAATAAACATGTAGGTTCCATGCCCTACATCGGTCCGTTTTTTTCCGGCCCTCCGATGGGCATCGGCATACTGACCGCCGGCATCATCCTCTCGATCATGGTCATACCGTTCATCGCCTCGGTGATGCGCGATGTGTTCGATGTGGTGCCCTCCATGCTCAAGGAATCTGCGTATGCGGTCGGTGCGACGACCTGGGAAGTGATGTGGAATATCGTGCTGCCGTACACCAAAGTGGGCGTGGCCGGCGGCATCATGCTGGGGCTTGGGCGCGCGCTGGGCGAAACGATGGCTGTCACCTTTGTGATCGGCAACGCCCATGAGCTGAGCAAGTCGCTATTGATGCCGGGCAACAGCATCTCCTCGGCATTGGCAAATGAATTCAACGAAGCGGTCGGCGATCTCTACACTTCTTCGCTGATCGAACTCGGCCTGATCCTGTTTTTCATTACATTCTTCGTCCTGTCTGTTGCCCGCTATATGTTATACAAGCTGGGACAGCTTGAAGGGCAAACCACATGAATACCATGATGGATATATACACTCGCCGCCGCATCGCCAACGCGGTCGGCCTCACTGTCTCGGTACTGGCCATGGCGTTCGGCCTGTTCTGGCTATGCTGGATTTTGATAACATTGCTGGGTCAGGGTCTGCACTCGCTTACACCGCCGGTGTTTACACAGATGACCCCGCCTCCGGGCAGTGCAGGCGGGTTGCTTAACGCGATTGCGGGCAGTCTGATAATGACATTCGTTGGAACCCTGATCGGAACCCCGATCGGGATTTTGGCCGGCACCTACCTGGCCGAATTCGGCCATCGCGGTTGGCTGGCACCTGTCACCCGTTTCATCAACGATGTGCTGCTGTCCGCCCCTTCCATCGTGATCGGTCTGTTTGTCTATGAAATGTATGTGGTCAAGGTCAGACATTTTTCCGGCTGGGCAGGCGCCTTTGCTTTGTCCATACTGGTGATCCCGATCGTGATACGCACTACCGAAAACATGCTGAAGCTTGTACCCAGCACGCTGCGCGAAGCCGCTGCCGCACTTGGCGCACCACAGTGGAAAGTCGTCAACTTCGTCACCCTGCGTGCCGCCCGTGCCGGCATCATTACCGGTGTACTGCTGGCCGTGGCGCGCATCAGCGGCGAAACCGCACCGCTGCTGTTCACAGCGCTCAACAACCAGTTTTGGAACAACAATATGGATCAGCCGATGGCCAATTTGCCGGTGGTGATCTTCCAGTTCGCGATGAGCCCGTACGCTGATTGGCAAAACCTTGCCTGGGCGGGCGCGCTGCTGATCACTGTCAGCGTATTGACGCTCAATATCATGGCGCGCGTGCTGTTCCGGCAAAGTGCCACGACACATTAAATCCGGCCATAATCCGAACATCAACAGGGCATGAAATGAAAATGGACATCGAAACTGTCGTCAACCCGAAGATCATCATCAATGACCTGAATTTTTATTACGGGAATTTCCGCGCGCTGAAAGATATCAACCTGAGCATCGCCGAAAGAATGGTGACCGCATTCATCGGCCCGTCCGGCTGCGGAAAATCGACGTTGCTGCGCACCTTCAACCGCATGTACCAGCTGTACCCCAAACAAAAAGCCACCGGCGAGATCCTGCTGGACGGAACAAACATCCTCGACAGCAAACAGGATCTGAACATGCTGCGCGCCAAGATCGGCATGGTGTTCCAGAAGCCCACGCCTTTCCCGATGACCATCTACGACAACATCGCATTCGGCGTGAAACTGTATGAGAACCTCAGCAAGCACGACATGGAAGCCCGCGTGGAATGGGCGTTGCGAAAAGCGGCACTGTGGGGCGAAGTAAAGGACAAACTCAGGCAAAGCGGCACCGGTCTCTCCGGCGGGCAGCAACAGCGTTTGTGCATCGCCCGCGCGATCGCTGTCAAGCCGCAGGTGCTGCTGCTGGACGAACCCACTTCAGCACTGGACCCGATCTCCACCGCGCATATCGAGAAGTTGATCGACGAACTGAAGGAAGACTTCACCATCGTGATCGTCACGCACAACATGCAACAAGCCGCGCGCATCTCCGATTACACCGCCTACATGTACCTGGGCGACCTGATCGAACTCGGCGAAACCAGTTCTGTATTCACCAATCCGAAGCGTAAGGAGACTGAAGATTACATAACGGGACGTTTTGGATAAACGCCCCGATTTGTAGCGGCGCAGATTTCAGGTTCACAGATTCAACGAGCCTGGCGTTCAGATGCCGACATGCAGACCCACGGTCATCGTCTGTGCGGCGGGAATATGATAGCCGGAGATGGCGTCTTTCGTGTTTCTTGCCAGAAAGACAAAGAGCTTGTCGCGCCATACGGCCATTCCGTGCATCTTGCGGCCGGCCAGCAGGTCGACGTGGCCGACAATGTAGTGGATTTGATCCAGGTCGAGGTGCAGCCCTAACTCGGCGCATGCACTCAGATCGGAAGGAATGTTGGGTGTATGCATGAATCCATACCGCAACTTGATGCGATAAAACCCTTCGTCGTATGCTTCCAGTTCTATACGCTCGTCCAGGCTGATCGTGGGGATCGGTTCAATGACCACCGTCACGAGGATGACACGCTCGTACAGGACGCCAGTGTGCCGTACCAGTTGCTGCAGCGACGGCGGGGTTGGCTCTAACCGGCTGGTAAAAAATACTGCAGTTCCGGGAATACGCGGTATCTGTTCG
>Ga0210097_1000004_pt1 | contig 126977 bp, 110 predicted proteins | sample Joice_CattailNLA_2_FD_185521 | JGI IMG/M metagenome (GOLD analysis project Ga0210097, IMG submission 185521) | Wetland microbial communities from San Francisco Bay, California, USA, that impact long-term carbon sequestration - Joice_CattailNLA_D2... | ecosystem: Environmental > Aquatic >...
GGCGTAGAACCGGACTGGGTGAGCGCAACGATTGCCTTTACCTTCAGATGGGATGCCACGTACAAAGCCGACATCGCGATCGACTGGTCGATGCGGGAAAACTTTTGCGAGACAGTGCGGCGGTCGACGAGGTGCGACTCGCCTTCCGCCTCGGCCTTGACGCAGATACGCGCCATCGCCTCTATGGTTTCCACCGGGTAATCCCCCACCGCGGTTTCGGCCGACAGCATCACCGCGTCGGTGCCATCCAATACCGCGTTCGCCACGTCCGAAACTTCCGCGCGGGTCGGGATCGGGTTGGTGATCATCGACTCCATCATTTGAGTGGCGGTGATCACCAGGCGGTTTTTCGCCCGCGCCATCCTGATCATGCGTTTTTGCAAACCGGGCACGGCGGCGTCGCCGACTTCCACGCTCAGATCACCGCGCGCCACCATGATGGCGTCAGATGCATCGATGATGTCGGCCAATGCGGGGATCGCTTCGGCGCGCTCGATCTTGGCCATCAACATACTCTTGCCGCCGGCGGCGTGCATCAGATCGCGGGCCAGCCGCATATCATCCCCGCTGCGCGGAAAAGACACCGCCAGATAATCCGCCTTGATCAGCGCGGCAGTCTTGATATCTTCCTTGTCCTTCTCGGTCAACGCGGGTGCGGTCAAGCCGCCGCCCTTGCGATTGATGCCCTTGTTGTTGGACAGCGCACCGCCGCGCACCACCTTGCAAATGATCTCCGGACCGTTCACCTTGGTAACATGGAATTCGAGCATGCCGTCATTGAGCAGCAGTATTGTTCCCGCGCTGACATCGTTCGGCAGTTCCTTGTAATCAAGTCCGACGCGCTGCTGATTGCCCAAACCATCCAGTGAAGCATCGAGGATGAAGGTATCGCCGTCTTTCAGCGTGATCTTGTCATTTTCGAATTTGCGTATGCGTATCTTCGGGCCTTGCAAATCGGCCAGGATACCGACCGTGCGTCCGGCTGCGGAAGCCGCAGCGCGCACGGTCTCGGCGCGGTTCACATGATCCTGCGCGTTTCCGTGGGAAAAATTCATTCGCACCAGATCGACTCCGGCACGTATCATCTGTTTCAGTATCTTCGGGTCATTTGAAGCGGGCCCCAGCGTTGCAACTATCTTGGTTCTGCGCAGCATGTGTCTTTAAATTTCCAGATTATTATTGTTGGCTGGCGCGTTGTTCCAGTATCTCCACCGCGGGCAATTTCTTGCCTTCGAGGAACTCCAGGAACGCGCCCCCGGCCGTGGAAATGTATGACACTTTGTCATAAATATCGTACTTCTGGATCGCGGCGATGGTGTCGCCCCCTCCGGCCAGCGTGAACGCACTGGTTTCGGCGATTGCCATCGCGATCTTTTTGGTGCCTTCGCCGAACTGGTCGAACTCGAATACGCCTACCGGACCGTTCCATACCACGGTGCCCGCCTTCATGATGATGTCCGCTATTACTTGCGCCGACTGCGGGCCGATATCGAAGATCATTTCATCATCGGCTACATCGTTCGCCGACTTCAGGATCGCCGGGGTGTTTTCGTTGCCCGCCACGAATGGCGCCTCTTTGCCGACTACGACGTCGGTTGCGATCGGGATGTTCGCCCCGCGAGCGGACATCTTTTCCAGCAATGCCTGGGCGGTCGGAACCAGATCGTTCTCGCACAATGACTTGCCGACCGGATGGCCAGTCGCCTTGAGGAACGTATTGGCGATGCCACCGCCGACCACCAGTTGATCGACTTTTTCCGACAGGCTTTCCAGCACGGTCAGCTTGGTCGATACTTTGCTTCCGCCAACGATCGCCACCATCGGGCGCGCCGGGTCGAGCAACGCCTTGGTCAACGCATCCAGTTCTGCTGTCAGCAGAATGCCGGCAGCGGCGACCGGCGCATATTTCGCCACACCGTGCGTCGATGCTTCGGCGCGGTGTGCCGTGCCGAATGCATCCATCACGAAAACATCGCACAGCGAAGCATATTTCCGCGCGGTCTCTTCCAGGCTCTTTTTCTCGCCCTTGTTGAAACGGCAATTCTCCAGCAATACCAATTCACCCTCGGCAACATTGAACCCGCCATTCATCCAGTCCCTGATCAGGCGCACCGGCTTGCCCAGTTTGTTGGCGATGACGTTGGCCACCGGCATCAGTGAATTTTCTTCGGAGTAAACGCCTTCTTCGGGACGGCCCAGATGGGAAGTCACCATCACTTTTGCGCCGGCTTTCACCGCAAAATCGATGGTCGCCATCGAAGCCGTGATGCGCGCGTCGGAGGTCACCTTGCCGTCTTTGACAGGGACATTGAGATCCGAGCGGATCAGGACGCGCTTGCCTTTGAGATCCAGATCGGTCATTTTGATTATGGACATTTCTTTCTCCAGAATTTATACAAGTGGCAAGGGCTGGTTGGAAGCCAGGACTTACAACTCAAGCGTTGTAGAGACGAAAACTCAAGGCGCCAAGGTGCAAGATAAAATCAGAATCTTGCACCCTTGCAGCTTGGTCACTTGGCGATGTGGGTCAACATGCGCATCAGGTTGCAGGTATAGCCATATTCGTTGTCGTACCAGGCCACAACCTTGACGAAGGTGGGATCCAGCGCAATGCCCGCGCCGGCATCGAATACCGACGGGCAGGTTTCGCCGCGGAAATCGGTTGAAACAACGCTATCGGTGGTATAGCCCAAAACGCCTTTCAGCGGACCACTGTCGGATGCCGATTTCATTGCCTTGCAGATTTCGTCATAAGTGGCTGCCTTGTTCAATTCGCAAGTCAGATCAACCACGGACACGTCTGAAGTCGGCACACGGAATGCCATGCCGGTCAGCTTCTTGTTCAACTCTGGTATCACCACGCCAACGGCCTTGGCAGCACCGGTGGACGACGGGATGATGTTTTCCAGAATCCCGCGACCGCCGCGCCAGTCCTTGCTGGACGGTCCATCTACAGTCTTCTGTGTCGCGGTTGCTGCGTGCACGGTGGTCATCAATCCGCGCTTGATGCCGAAGGTGTCATTCAATACCTTGGCAACCGGCGCCAGAGCGTTGGTTGTGCAGGAGGCAGCGGAGACGATTTTTTCTCCGGCATACTTGCCGTGGTTCACGCCGTACACGAACATCGGCGTGTCGTCCTTGCTCGGAGCGGACTGGATCACTTTTTTGGCACCCGCATCGATGTGGGCCTGGCAGGTTTCCTTGGTCAGGAAAAATCCGGTGCTTTCAACCACGATGTCGGCTTTGGCTTCGTCCCACTTCAGTTCGGCCGGGTTCTTGATCGCTGTCAGGCGGATCTTCTTCCCATTCACAATGAGTGTGTTGCCATCGACCGAAACGTCACCCTTGAAACGGCCATGCACGGAGTCGTGCTTGAGCATATAGGCCAGATAGGCCGGTTCAAGCAGATCGTTGATCGCAACGACTTCGATTTCCGGAAAGTCTTTGACTGCGGCGCGGAACACCATGCGTCCGATACGGCCAAATCCGTTGATACCTACACGAATAGACATTTAAATTTCCCCCTCTGATTGTTTAAAATTTTACAGAACGCTCTTGACGGTTTTCACCACATTGTCCACGGTGAAGCCAAAGTGCTTGAACAATTCCGGTGCCGGTGCGGATTCGCCGAAGGTGTTAATTCCGACCACCGCACCATCCAGACCCACATATTTGTACCAGCCGTCTGTCACGCCCGCTTCGACCGCGACAAGTTTCACGCCCTTGGGCAATACGCTGTCCTTGTAAGCCTGATCCTGTTTGTCGAACACATTGGTGGACGGCATCGATACCACACGCACATTGATACCTTCAGCGGCCAGTGCAGCTTGTGCCTTCATGGCCAGATCCACTTCTGAGCCGGTGGCGATGATCACCGCCTTTGGCTTGCCACCGGCTGCCTCGGACAACACGTAGGCACCCTTGCGGATATGGGCGATCTGCGCCGCATCACGTTTCTGGAATGCCAGGTTCTGGCGGCTGAAGATCAAACTGCTCGGGCCGTCTGTGCGTTCCACCGCGGCCACCCATGACACCACCGATTCAACAGTGTCGCAGGGACGCCATACTTCCATGTTCGGGATATAGCGCAACGTCGCGGTTTGTTCCACCGGCTGGTGGGTCGGGCCGTCTTCACCCAGTCCAATGGAATCGTGGGTGTATACAAAAACCACCCGCAGTTTCATCAGCGCTGCCATGCGCAATGCGTTGCGCGCGTATTCCGAGAACATCAGGAAGGTGCCGCCGAACGGCAGCAGGCCGCCATGCAGAGCCATGCCGTTCATGATGGCAGACATGCCGAATTCGCGAACGCCGTAACTGATGTAGTTGCCCGGCTTGGCGCCATTGACATGATGCGCTCCGGTCCAGTTGGTCAGGTTGGAGCCTGTCAGGTCGGCAGAACCGCCGAGGAATTCGGGCAAAGCCGGAACCAATGCGTTAATCGCGTTCTGCGATGCCTTGCGGGTGGCAATGGTCTCGCCTTTTTCGTTGATCTGTGCGATCGCCTTGGCGGAATGTTCCGCCCAGTTGGCTGGCAGTTCTCCCTTGATGCGGCGCACAAATTCGGCGGCTTCTTTCGGGTAGGCTTTTTTGTATTCGGCGAACTTGTTATTCCACAGTTGTTCCAGACCGGCACCCTTGGTGCGTGCATCCCATGCTTCATAAACATGCTTGGGTATCTCGAACGGCGGGTAGTTCCAGCCGATATGGGAGCGGGTCGCGGCGATTTCCGCATCACCCAGTGCGGCGCCATGCACGTCATGGGTACCTTCCTTGTTTGGCGAACCGGCTCCGATGATGGTCTTGCAACAGATCAACGTGGGTTTGTCGGTGACCGCCTTGGCGGCAACAACCGCGGCTTCAATGGCCTTGGGATCGTGACCCTGCACGTCTGCGATCACATGCCAGCCGTAGGCTTCGAAACGCTTGGGTGTGTTGTCGGTGAACCAGGCGCCGACATGGCCGTCGATGGAAATGTCATTGTCATCCCAGAACACGACCAGCTTGCCCAGACCCCAGGTACCGGCCAGCGCGCAAGACTCGTGTGATATTCCTTCCATCATGCAACCGTCGCCCATGAAAACATAAGTGTGGTGGTTGACGATCTCATGACCGGGTTTGTTGAATTCATTGGCCAGCAACTTCTCGGCCATTGCCATGCCCACCGCGTTGGTGATGCCCTGTCCAAGCGGACCAGTTGTGGTTTCCACGCCGGGTGCATAACCGTACTCGGGATGTCCCGGCGTTTTGGAGTGCAATTGGCGAAATCGTTTTAACTCTTCCATCGGCAGGTCATAGCCGGACAGATGCAGCAGCGCATAGACCAGCATCGAACCATGGCCGTTGGACATTACGAAACGGTCGCGGTCAGGCCAGTGCGGGTTGGCCGGATTGTGTCGCAGGTGGCGATTCCACAGCACATCGGCAATTTCTGCCATGCCCATCGGCGCGCCGGGATGACCGGAATTGGCTTTCTGCACGGCATCCATTGCCAAGGCGCGTATCGCGCCGGTAATGTCGTTGAATTTGGGTGGGGTGACGCTACGCGTTGCGGACATTTCCTCTTACCTCTTAAATCATCCCTGGGGGATTGGTTTGGTTATATGAAGCGCACCCCTAGCAAGCGGAATGATTGATAGGAATGCCCTGAGTCGAGTTGGGCCCGCAATTATGCCGCACCCCCCCGATTAGGGCAACAGCCACGCTGCTATAAAGGGTATGCATATCTACCTGGTTTCGTCCGCGCCGCCCTTTTTGGAGAATTTGATGCCAAGTTGCTTGAGTTTGCGATACAGGTGGGTGCGTTCCAGTCCGACTTTGTCGGCGACCCTCGAGACATTCCCGACTTCTTTCCGCAAATGATAATCGAAATAAAGCGCATCAAAATGATCGCGCGCTTCGCGCAATGGCAAATCAAGCGGCAGTGAAGTGTGCAGCGCCTTGCCATCTATGCTCAGCGTGATCTGCTGGTTTTCCGTCTCGACTACAAGGCTCTGGGGTTTTGGCGCATCATCTTTGATCGCCTTGGCAATGGCACTGAGCAGCTTTTGCATCGAAATGGGTTTTTCCAGAAAGTCGACCGCGCCGATGCGTGTCGCTTCCACGGCTGTTTCTATCGTGCCGTGACCCGACATCATCAAGACCGGCATGGTCAGCAATTCCTGGTCGACCCACTCTTTTAACAAAGCGATTCCGTCGGTATCCGGCATCCAGATATCGAGCAACACCAGATCCGGTTCGCGTTCTTTCCGGAAAGAGCGTGCCTGTTCGGCGTTTTCGGCAAGATAAACCTGATATCCCTCATCAAACAGGATTTCCGACAACAGTTCGCGGATGCCGATTTCGTCATCCACGACCAATATTTGTTTGCTTTCCATTATGCCTCCTCAACCAGCGGCAGAGTGATGTTGACTCGCGCCCCGCCGCTCTCGCTATTTTCTATGGTGGTGTGACCGCCATGTTCTTCCACTAATTTTTTCACAATTGCCAGACCCAATCCGGTTCCCTTGGGCTTGGTCGTCATGTATGGCTCAAATGCTCGTACCAGCACGCTCTTTGGAAAACCGGGGCCATTGTCCTCCACCCGAAGATGAATTTCTCCGTTTCGTGTTTCGGTTTGTACTGTTATTTTCGGTTGTGCGATACCCTGCAATGCGTCTTGCGCATTCTGCAGCAAATTGTGGATGACCTGGCGCAGGCGTGTTGCATCTCCGTTGACCTCACTTTGCTGCGCGTCCAGTTTCAGCACGATGATAACGGTGTTGGTCTCGTACAAACCCAGCACTTCCTTGATCAGATTGTGCAAGTCCAAATGCGAAAATTTCAACGCCGGGCCGCGTGCGTAATTGGCAAAATCGCTCACCATATTTTTCATCGCGGAAACCTGGCTGACGATGGTTTGCGTGGCGCGCAGCAGCAATTGCCCATCTTTTTCATCAAGCTTTTCACTGAGCTTGTGCTGCAATCGTTCCGCCGATAGCTGTATCGGGGTGAGCGGATTCTTGATTTCATGCGCAAGCCGCCGAGCCACCTCGCCCCATGCCGCCTGGCGTTCCGCCTGCAACAGGTGGCTGATGTCATCGAAGACCACCACGTAGCCGGCTTCCCCTCCTTCCGGAAGACGAGTCCCGCGCATCAGCAGAATCTGGTTGCCGTTTCTGCTCAGGCGCTCTATCTGCCGCTGCCATTCCCCGCTTTCAGTTTCGCCAAATGCGTCCATGATGGTGTGGCAGAATGAACTCAGCAGGGTGTATTTTTCGGCAATCTGGTTTAACGACATGCGCTGCATCTCTTGCAAAGGCGCCGAGAGTATCAGCGCTGCACTGGGGTTCACCGAGCGCAAACGCAATTCATGATCCAATGCCAGCACACCCGAAGACAAATGGGTCAGCACGCTTTCCAAATGTACCTTGGCGCTTTCTACCACGCGTTGCTGATGTTCGCTGGCCTGTTTGGCCTCGAACAACTGGCGGGTCATCTGGTTGAACAAACCGGTCAACGCACCCAGTTCATCACTGCTGCGTATGGGGTATTGTTCGGTAAAGTCGCCTTGTGCCACCGCGCGGGTCCCTTCAGCCAAAGCTTCCAGCGACGACCCGAATCTATCGCTAAGAAAAAATGCAGCTGATACCGCCGTCAGCAATACCACCAGCAAAGACAGCGTCAGCGTGACCGCATACAGTCTTTTCAACCCCATCCGGGAGAGCGTCAATTCCTGGTAATCGCGATATACCGCTTGCACGGTCTCCGCATCGGCTTCGATCTGCTTCGGAACGGGCTGGGTAAATTGCAGTATATATTTCGCACCCGACAGCTTCTTCGAATTCACTACCGCCAGAGCAAGCAGCGTCAAGCCTTTGTTCGGCAGGGTATCTATCACCGCGTATTCGCCTTTGTCCAGCGCCAGACGAAACAGTTCTTCATCGGGCTTGTCCGGCGGTAATTTGCTGTCGCGTTGTGAAGACACGATCAGCTTTCCTTTGACGGTGAACAGCGCCGCTTCCTGCGCTTCATCCCCATCCACCAACTGGTCCAGTGACTGTTGAAGTTGGCCGGTATGTTTTTCGGCCAACAATGACGCGGTGAATTGCGCCTTTTTGGCAAGTTCCTTCAAGCTGTTGTCCAGGCCGCTTCTGCCGAGGTTAAGCCCTCCCTCCAGTGCTTTTTCAACACGCACGTCAAACCACGATTCGATGCTCTTGTCCAAAAATTGAACGGACACCGCATAGATCAATATACCCGGCAACACACCGATCAGCGTGAAAAACAACACCAGACGCAGTGTCAGCTTGGCACCGAACACCTTGTTCTTGAGTTTGCCGCGCAGTCGCCACAGCTGATAACCGACCAAACTCAACAGGCCCGATGCAAGCAAACCGGTTAATCCAAGCAAACTGTAATAGTCAATGGAAAAACCCTCGGTGTTCGAGCTGTTGCTGGATAGCAAATACAGTAATGCACCGCTAAAGACGATGCTGACAAATATCAGATAAGTCACAGCACCATCACTCCGTTTTGACGTCGTCCTGTGCGGCGATTGCCGACGGATCGATCACCCAGCGATACCATCCGGAATCCAGCGTCCAGTCGTTGTCGGTCAGCGCGTTCACCTGCAACGGTTTGGGGAGTTCCTCAATGTCCAGGCGCAATCGCGCGGACGCCACATAGTTGCCGTCATTTTTTATTAATGCCGCCGGAATCACTGCCGAGCTTTGCCTGGCCAATATGTTCAATGCATCCTCAAGACTCGCAAAATTCTGGAACAATGCCCCGCGTGAAATCCGGTATCGCCCGGTCAATATGCTGTAGGAAAGTTTGAAAGATTGTGCGCTGCTATAGATTTCTTTTTCGAGCCATGGAGATTCTCCCGAAAATATACTCGGCAGGCTGCTCGATAATGTTTGTTGCACGGATTCCAGCCAATTCCAGCGAGCATGCGTCAATGAAAACTCGCCGACAAAATATATCGGGATGCCGCGAGACAAGGCCTGCTTGACCACGAAATTGAGATTGATGTCGTAATTGGCGGCAAGCTGGTAGCCCCCCTCGCTTGAAAGCATTTCCGCTTTATCTACGGAAATACCTTCGGCATGGACTGTCGCTGAAAACAAGCAGACCATCAGCGTGGCGCGCGACAGTACGCTAAGCAAATTTTTGCAGCAGTGCATAAAAGAACCCGTCATGCTGGCTATTGGGCAACAACTGCCCATCTATATCGTCAGGCAAAGTAATTGATAAACGCCGCGCATCCGGCTGATGCGCCAAAAACGCCGCGACGACTCGTTCGTTCTCCTGTTGAAAGACCGAGCAAGTGGCGTAGAGCAATTTACCATCTTGCGCGAGCAGTCGCCACAACGCGTGCAAGATGTCGAGCTGTTGTGCGGCAAAACCATCTATATCCGAACTGCGCCGCAACCATTTGATGTCGGGATGGCGGCGCACGACTCCGGAAGCCGAGCATGGCACATCTGCAAGTATGCGCTGAAAAGGCGTGCCGTCCCACCACTGTTCCGGCTTGGCGGCATCCCCGGCGACAAGTTGCGCGGCCAATCCCAGCCTATGTAAATTTTCTCCGACTAGTTGCAATCGTTCTGCATCCTTGTCCAATGCCACCATTTCCGCGTCCGTTGCCTGCTCCATAATGTGTGCAGCCTTCCCTCCCGGCGCTGCACAGGCATCCAGCACACGCATACCATCATTGACGTCCAGTACAATAGCGGCGTACTGCGCTCCGGCATCCTGCACCGAAACTAGGCCCTCAAAAAACCCGGGCAGTTTGTCCACTGACACGGGCTTGTCGAGCTGGATTGCGTTCGGTTCGATCAGCAGGGCGGTCATTCCTTCCCGCTCCAGCTGCGTCAGATAATCTGCAGTCGTATTCAGGCGCCGATTGACACGCAACGTCATCGGAGGCCGCTGGTTACCCGCTTCAAGTATCTCCGTACTGCGTTCTCCATATTGTGCGCTGATTTCGTCAATCCACCATTGTGGATAACTGTATTTCCCCTCTGCGGTTTGTCCGGCTTGCTCCATCAAAAAACTCTGATTGCGCAAGAAATTTCTCAGGACTGCGTTCACCAGGCCGCTCACGCGCGGGCTCAACGTACGCGCGGCTCGCACTGCATGATCAACCACCGCATACTGGGCTGATCTGCCGTACTGCAACTGGTATATCGCAACCAACAACAGGAAGCGCACGCGCTCATCCGACAAGGGTTTGTGCAGCAGCAAATTCAGAATTGCCTGCAGTCTTCCATAGTAGCGCAATGTGCCATAACTTAAATCTTGCAGCGCAGCGCGTTGTGCCGGTATCCACGCGGCCTTGTCGTCCAGTGATTCATCCAACGCTTGGTTGAGATTTCGTCCATTCACCAACACTTGCTGAACGACGCTGCTGGCGGCAAATTGAATGTGCTGCGTCTCAGCTTGCATCGAAATCATCGCCGACTTCGACAGGCACGGCCTGCAAAAATTGTTCCGCGGGTTGAGCCTTGCCACCCGGACGCTGCAACACCTCCAGACGCAAAGCGTCATTGCCGCATGCGACCGTAATTCCGCGCTTATTCACTTCGATCACCCTGCCCGGGTCGCCGCGCTTGTCGGTACACAGCGCCGCCTGCCAAATTTTTATCGGCACGCCATTCAACCGGGCATGACAAACCGGAAAAGGATTGTACGCACGTACCGCGCGTTCGATCTGCCGCGCATCTTGTCGCCATTCGATCTGAGCTTCGCCCTTGGTCAGCTTGGGAGCATAAGAGGCAGCGTCATTGTCCTGCTTTACCGGAGTCAGAAGGTTTGCTTGCAGCAAACGCAAAGTCTCGAGGATACTGCCCGCACCCATTTCCGCCAATTTGTCCTGCAGGGAACGGGCGGTGTCATTTGTCTCGATCGGACAGACATGGCGGAGCAGCATATCGCCGGTATCCAAACCTTCATCCATTTGCATGATGGTGATGCCGGTCTCCTTGTCGCCGGCCAGTATCGCACGCTGTATCGGCGCAGCTCCCCGCCAGCGCGGCAACAACGAAGCATGGATGTTCAAGCATCCATAGCGCGGAAGCTGCAGTACTGCTTTTGGCAAGATCAAACCATAAGCAGCCACCACCATCACATCTGCATTCAATGCTGCGATCGACCGTTGCGCCACCTCAGTTTTTAAATTTTCGGGCTGTAAAACGGTCAAGCCATGCTGCAGCGCAAACTGTTTCACCGGACTGGCTACCAGTTGCATGCCGCGTCCGGCAGGACGGTCCGGCTGGGTCAGTACAGCGATAATCTGGTGTTCCTTGTGCAATGCGGCCATTGCGGTGGCTGCAAACTGCGGTGTGCCGGCGAAAATGATTTTCATCAGTAATTATTCCATTTTCATTTCCAAGGTCAAACAAGGCGGCATTGAGCGAGTGACAAGGACAGTGTTAATGTCACCCAGACACGGTGTACGCAGCTTCAGTTGAGGTAAGAGCGTCCAAGCAACGGCGCTCACAATCGGTTGGCTTCGCCAATAGCATGTTGCCGTTGCACGGCCAGGAGCGAGCGAGAAAGCCAACGCAGTTTCACCGATGGAATGGAATTGGTATTACATTGTTTCGCGCAAATGTTTTTTAAGCTTTGCACGAATTCTGGTTTGTTTGAGTTGCGACAGGTATTCGACGAACACCTTGCCAATCAAGTGATCCATCTCATGCTGGATGCACACCGCCAGCAATCCTTCGGCATCAATGGTGTAAGGTTTGCCGTTTTCGTCAAGTGCATGCACGGTGATTTTTTCGGCACGTCTAACCTTTTCATAAATACCCGGCACCGACAGACAGCCTTCTTCGCAATCGCTTGTGCCGCTGCTGGAGATAATTTCAGGATTGATTAACACTTTTAACTGATCGCGTGTCTCGGAAATATCTACCACTATGATACGCTCGTGCACATCCACCTGTGTTGCCGCCAGGCCTACCCCGGGTGCTGCATACATGGTTTCCGCCATATTGGCCACCAGTTTGCGCGTGGTTTCATTCACCTGCGCAACTTTCTTCGCGATTTTGTGCAGACGTTCGTCGGGATATTGCAAAATTTTCAGGATTGCCATGCCGTTATTGAATCACTAATTAGTTTCTGGAGTACCATAAATGCTTGCTAATTTAGTAGATTAGATGCAGAATTTAACGTAACGCAGCAACTTTGCGTACCCATATTTGACTCTGCCGGAGTTTACATGCGCAAGATTATATCGCTGATTTGCTTTTTAATACCCGTACTGGCGCTGGCTGCCGAACCCGATAATCCTTCTGATATTCGCTTGAATATACGCAATGACGCGCCTGACAGGCATATTGTCGTCAAGGGTGACACATTGTGGGACATTTCCGGCAAGTTTTTCAAAGACCCGTGGAAATGGCCACAAATATGGGGATTTAACAAAGATACCATCAAAGACCCGCATTGGATCTATCCGGGCGACGTGATCTTTCTGGATCGCAACAGTGGCACCTTGCGATTGGGCCAAGCCGGCTCCGCCGGCCCGGGAGCCATCAGCGGAACAGCGGCAAGCGGTGTGGCAGGCACGGGTGGTGCAGGCGAAACCGGCAGCACCGAAACGCTTTATCCAAAGGCGTTTGAAGTTCCCAGCCCCCATGATGCCATACCGAGCATTCCCGCCAATGTCATCGCGCCGTTTTTATCACAGCCTCTGGTCATAGAAAAGGATGCATTGGATGATGCTCCGACGTTGATCGGCGCACGGGAAGGGCGCGTGATACTGGGCAACGATGACACAGCTTTTGTCAAAGACCTGCCTTCGGATAAAGGCACTCAGTGGCAGATCTACCGTCCGGGCAAAACATTTGTCGACCCTGATACCGGTGAAGAACTGGGTATCGAAGCAATTTATCTGGGCAACGCAGAAGTGAGACACTTTGCGGACATCAGCACAATTGCGATTACACGCTCGGTCCAGGAAATTTACGCGGGTGACCGTATGGTCCTGCCTGACATCAAGGCAGTCAATGCCTATTTGCCCCGCGCGCCGGAAACCAAAATTTCTGCAAGCGTTATTTCAATATATGGCGCCGTATCCCAGGGCGGTCAGGACTCTATCATTACCTTGAACAAGGGTAAGCGCGACGGGCTGCAAATCGGCCATGTGTTGGCGCTGTACCACAAGGGCGAAGACGTAAACTTCCAAGGGGACAATTACACTTTGCCGGACGAGCGTTACGGTCTGGCGTTCGTGTTCAGAGTGTTCAACAAAGTTTCTTACGCGCTGGTGATGCAGACAAGACTGCCGGTGCAATTGCTGGATCGCGCCAACACTCCTTAAGCCGATGGCCGCTGAAGCATCGCTCAAGGCTTGGCTGGCACTCAGCCTTATGCGCGGCTTGGGAGGTGAAAGCGCGCGCCGCTTGCTAAAGGAATTCGGTTCCCCCGACGCGGTCTTTGCTGCAACCACCAGTTCGCTCAGTTCGGTCGTCAAAACTGATCTGGCTGCGGAAATCGGCAGGGGCATTTCCGAAGATGCGATCAAACCTGCACTGGTTTGGCTGGAAGACGACAACAACCATATCGTCACACTCGCCGATGACGACTATCCGCAAACACTGCTGAACATCCCCGACCCTCCGCTGTTGCTGTATGTGAAGGGGCGGTTGGACTTGCTAAATCGACATGCGCTGGCTGTAGTCGGCAGTCGCAGTGCCACACCGCAAGGTATCAATAACGCCGAGGCATTTTCCAAATCACTGAGCGATACCGGCCTGTGTATCATCAGCGGTTTGGCCCACGGAATTGATGCCGCTGCACATCGCGGTGCATTGCGCGGGCAGGGCGGCAGCATCGCCATCGTCGGCACGGGTTTGGATATTGTCTATCCCGCTGCCAATCGCGAACTTGCACATGCACTCGCGCAACAAGGCACGCTGGTCTCCGAATTCCCGCTTGGCACACCGCCGCTGGCAGCAAACTTCCCGCGCCGCAACCGTCTGATCAGCGGGATGAGCGTGGGCTGCCTGGTGGTGGAAGCATCGCTGCAAAGCGGTTCGCTGATCACCGCACGGCTGGCGCTGGAACAGGGCAGGGATGTGTTTGCCATTCCTGGCTCGATTCATGCACCGCAAAGCAAGGGCTGCCATGCGTTGATCAAGCAGGGCGCAAAACTGGTCGAAACGGCAAATGATATTCTGGAAGAACTGGGTGGCGCGATTGAACTGCCTGCTCCCGCGTCTGATCCTGAAGACTCTGAACCGATGTTGCTAGGGTATCTCGGCTTTGATCCGGTGGATGTGGATACCCTCAGTTTGCGCTGCGGCTTGACGGTAGCCGAGCTATCCGCCATGCTGTTGACACTGGAACTGAACGGACGCATTTGCGTGCTGCCGGGTGGTTTATATCAACGAATCCATTAACTCACTGCGCAAACCATGTTTGAAATTTTGATGTACTTGTTTGAAAGTTATTTTGACGCAGGCAGTTATCCGGAACCAGACAAATTATCGCGCAAGCTTTCCGCAGCCGGGTTCGAGGGCGACGAGATCAGTGAAGCGCTTTCCTGGTTATCCGCATTGCATGGGCAGAATCCAGACAGCTATCCCGAACATCTTGAGCACTCGGGACAGCGCCATTTTGCCGAACTTGAATTGCAGTTCATCGGGGACGAAGCCCGCCAATTCCTGTTGTTTGCGGAACAACAACACTTGATTTCCGCAATCGAACGCGAAATGATCATCGATCGCTCTGTTGCGCTGAAGCAGGAGAACCTCGCGTTGGATAAACTCAAGCTGATCATGCTGATGGTGTTGTGGAATCGCCATCAGGACCTTGATCCGCTTTTGATCGAGGAGCTGCTTACCCCGCTTCATTCCGCACAACTGCATTGAAAAATATACCACGCGCATGGCTACCAATTTACTGATCGTCGAATCTCCGGCAAAAGCCAAAACGCTGCAAAAATATCTGGGCAAGGATTTCGAGATTCTTGCCTCGTACGGGCATGTGCGCGACCTGGTTCCCAAAACCGGCGCGGTCGATCCCGAACACGATTTTGCAATGAAGTACGAGACCATCGCGCGCAACAACAAACATGTTGACGCAATTGCCAAGGCCGCTGCCGTTTCAGACAACATTTATCTGGCGCCCGATCCGGACCGCGAGGGCGAAGCGATCGCATGGCATATTTCCGAATTGCTCAAGGCCAAGCGCGGCATTAAGGGCAAAAGCATGAAGCGTGTGGTGTTCTATGAGATCACCCAGTCTGCTGTAAGAGAGGCAATCTCCCACCCGCGCGAGATATCACAACCATTGGTAAACGCACAGCAGGCGAGGCGCGCGCTCGATTATCTGGTCGGTTTCAATCTGTCACCGTTGTTGTGGCGCAAGATACGTCCCGGGCTTTCTGCAGGACGCGTCCAAAGTCCCGCGCTGCGCATGATCGTTGAGCGGGAACTTGAGATCGAGGCGTTCAAGAGCCAGGAATACTGGAGCGTGCATCTTGATACGAACAAGGATCTCCAGCCGTTCACCGCCAAGTTGTTCCAGTATCAGGGCAAGAAGCTGGAACAACTCAGCATCGGCAGCCAGGCAGAATACGAAGCAATCCACGCAAAACTCCGCGATGCCAAGCTGCCTCCCAAGGTGGTGCGCGTCGATAAGAAGGCCAAGCAGCGTTATGCAGCCGCGCCGTTCACCACTTCCACGTTGCAGCAGGAAGCTGTACGCAAACTCGGCATGACCGCCGACCGCACGATGCGCACCGCGCAATCACTTTATGAGGGCGTGGACATCGGCGGGCAGACGGTCGGCCTGATCTCCTACATGCGCACCGATTCAGTATCGCTGGCAAAAGAAGCGGTGCAGGAGATACGCGACTACATCAGGGATAATTTCTCTTCGGAATATCTGCCCTCCGCCCAGCCGACTTTCAAGAGCAAGACCAAGAACGCGCAGGAGTCGCATGAAGCGATCCGCCCGACCTCTATCCTGCGCACGCCGGACAACATGCGCGACCACCTGACAGCGGACCAGGCGCGGCTTTACGAGATGATCTGGAAGCGCACGTTGGCATGCCAGATGGCACCGGCGCGTTTCGATACCGTGAGTGTGGATATCCGCCTGGGAGGCGACACCACGCTGTTCCGCGCGAATGGGCAGGTATTGGTGTTCCCGGGCTTCATCGGCGTGTACATGGAAGATGTGGACGACGCGACCGAAGAGGAGGGCGGTAAACTGCCGCCGCTGTCGGAAGGCGATGTGTTGCCTATCGACAAGCTGTATGGCGAACAGCATTTCACCCAGCCGCCGCCGCGCTACTCAGAAGCCAGTCTGGTCAAGGCGCTGGAGGAGCACGGTATCGGCCGGCCTTCAACTTACGCAACCATCATCTCCACATTGCAGGCTCGCGAATATGCCGTGCTCGACAAAAAGCGCTTCGTCCCCACCGACGTCGGGCGTGTTGTCACGCGCTTCCTCACCGATCATTTCACCCGCTATGTGGACTACGGATTCACCGCACACCTCGAAGATGAACTGGATGAGGTGTCCGAAGGCAAGCGCGACTGGATAGGGGTGATGGAGGAATTCTGGAAAGGCTTTTCCAAACTAATCAATGAAAAAGCCGACATCGACCGCCCGGTCGAACTGATAGACGAGATTTGCCCGGAATGCGGAAAACCTCTCGCAAAAAAGCTCAGCCGATACGGCAGCTTCATCAGTTGCACCAATTATCCGGAGTGCAAATACAAACGTAGTATCGCCGGCGAATCGCAAGACGATGCATCGGCCAGGATTGAACTGGGAATCCATCCAGATACCCAACAACCAGTATTGCTATTGCGCGGACCCTACGGTCACTACGTACAGCTCGGCGAGGCCGTGAAAGAGGAGAAGGCCAAACCGAAGCGCGTCTCTTGGCCCAAGGATATGCCGCTCGAACAGGCCGATCTGGCCAACGCGTTGAAGTTGCTGGCACTGCCTCGCGAACTCGGTGCGCATCCCGCGACCGGAAAAAAAGTCATCGTCAATATCGGCCGTTTCGGACCTTACATCGGTCACGACGGCAAATTCAAATCCATCCCGCGCAGCGATAACATTTTCGACATCACTTTGGATCGCGCGGTGGAATTGCTGGCCCAGGCCCGCGAAGGCAATACCGTATTGCGTATCTTGGGAGACCACCCGGACGACAAAGCCAGCGTGGAAATCTGCAGTGGCCGCTACGGTCCATATGTGCGCCACGGCAAGATCAATGCCACTTTGCCCAAGGGCATTTCACCCGATGCGATCACGATGGAAACAGCGTTGGAACTGATTGCCGCCAAAGCTGCCAAGCAAGGCAAAGGGACCGGGAAAACGGGAAGAACAAAGAAGTCTGCAACGAAATCTTCCAAGGCCGGTTCAGCACCTAAGGCAACGAAGGCCAAGTCCCCGACTGCCAAGACCAAAGTTTCCGACAAGGTTGTCAAGCCAACCGCAAAGAAAGTTACTGCATCCAAGAAATCCGTCAAGGGTAAATCTGCCTCAAAAGGCAAAACCCGGTAACATCAAACAACTAACCGTCCGATTTGATCTGCCAGACCGCGTGGCAGGCAACGCACTTGGTTAAGGTATTCGATGTCATTTTCAACAATTCCGCTGACGTCTTCCCATCCCCCGCAGCTTTGGCAATTTCATCCATGTCGTGGTGTATGCCCATGCCCAACGCTTTGAATTCGAGCGGCAGTTTGGCCATCATTGCCGGGCTGACATCCACCACGGCTGCCATCCCCGCTGCGCGGGCCGCTTCGATTATGCGCGGCATATCATTTTGATTGGCTCCTTCCAAAATACCCTGGGTCGCCGCTAACAATCCGCGCATTTCAGAAAGCACCAATTCACGTTCTTCGGGATGGAGAACGATCACTTTTCTGTCATCAGTCAACGTTGCGTTATTTCCGCGCGCGAAGAACCATATCAATACCGCAATGGTGACAACCCATAAGAGCAGCGCTACTTGAGCAAGCTGATTCGTTTTCATGGCTTGATTTTACCCGGATTGCAACGTACCGGCTGTGCAAGTGTTGTGCTTGTAATGATCATTTTTTATCAGGGATCTGGATCTAGCCGCAGCAAGAATGGACCGAACCCCTGGCTCAGCAAATCAGATTATTTTAACCTAGTCATATCCAGATGACTGATCCCCGCGAGCGAAAATTCCGCAATATGTTCCCCAATCGCTTCGATTTCCTTGCGGTCATAGCGCAACTTTGGGTGCAGGCGCTGCAGCACCGGATGTGAATGACGGTAGAACAGACACTGTCCGACGATGCTGTGCACACAACGGCGAAGTTCTGCCTCTCCAATTTTGTCACCTACGATCTCACGCACCAGTTTGGCCAAAAATTCATGTAAAGGAGCAATGGCCTCTCGCACGATTTTATCCAGTGCCGGAGTAGGATCGGCCAGCTCCCGCGCCATGATCCTGCATTGCGATGAAGGATTTTTTTCATCCAGCAGCATCACCATGAAATCCCGCAGAAACAGTCGCAAGCGTTGCTTGGGACATTCGGATAACTTGGCGTTGGCTTTCTGCAGTGCCGCGAGCGGGGCAAAGTTCAACGCTTCGGCAAGCAGTCCATCCTTGCTGCCGAAATGATAATTCACCGCCGCAACGTTTGCATCGGCAAGGCGGCAGATCTCCCGTATCGTTGCGCCCTGAAAACTATGTTGGGAAAACACCTCGCGCGCCGCATCCAGCAATCGTTTGCGGGTTTGCTCACTGGCGGTCCTGATTTCGGCTTCGGTCATCATTTGGGCGCCGCGACATAAGCAGACATTTGGCTGTCACCATTTGACCACTCTTTGGATTGGCTGGTTGCTCCAGTTGTTTTGGGTGTCTCCTGCATTTTCGCGTCTTCAGTTTGGTTGCTTTCACCCGCCAACGCCATGTAAAGTTGCGCGGACGCACTTAGCCATTCGCGCCTGGCTTGTATCTCTCCCTGTTCTGCGGAATATGCTTGACGCTCCGCATCCAGCACTTCGAGATGGCTGTCAAAACCAGCCTGATAACGTGCCTCGACCAGACGTAGCAATTGTTTCTGTGCTTCGGCATTTGCATGCTGCGCAACAAGCCGTTCTGCGAGTTTGTCTCGTGCACTCAGCAGGTCGGCCACTTCGCGGAACGCTTGTTGAATGGTCTTTTCATACTGTGCAACGGCAATCACCTTGCGTACATTGGCAATATCCAGATTGGCTGAATTGCGTCCGGCATCAAACAACGGCTGTATGATCGCTGGCTGGAAACTCCACGCACCGTTGTTCGCGTCGAATAGGCCGGACAAACTGGGGCTGGCTGTGCCCACGGTACCGGTCAGCGTGATGTTGGGCAAAAAGGCGGCACGGGCTGCACCAATATTGGCGTTCGCTGCGATCAATTGCTGCTCGGCGGCCAGTACATCGGGACGCCGCAACAACACCTCGGAAGGCAATCCGGCAAACATTTCCGAACTGATACCCTGTTCGGCGAGGCTGCGCCCGGGCGGCAAATCTTTCATCTCAGCCATCGATTTCCCTAACAGAAGATTGAGATAATTTTCTGCGGCGGCCCGCTGTTGTTGCAGATTGGCCAGATCGGCCACTGCGGATTGATATGATCCCTCCGCCTGAAACCAGTCTTTATCGCTGGACACTCCTGACTCGCGGCGTCGCGAAATCAATTCTTTCGATTCTGCGCGAGCCTTGACGGTCTCTTCGGCAAGCTGGGTACGTTCGCGCATTTCCAGCAACGACAGATAGGCATTTGCCACGTCGGCGATCAGTGACAGTCGGAACGCACGTTGTGCGGATTCTGTAGCGAGATAATTGGCCTTGGCAGATGCACTGAGGCTTCTGACCCGTCCCCAGAAATCCAGTTCAAATGAAACCAGTTTGACGTTCACATCATAGCGCTGCCCGGTTATGGTGGCTCCGGGAGCAAGCAATACGGCCGGGGTCCGGACTGCACTCCGCGTCCCCTGCAGATCCAAATTCGGCAATTGATCGGCTTTTTGAACGCCATATTGCGCGCGTGCCTCGGCAATGCGCGCGGTGGCAATGCGCAGATCGCGATTGTTCTCCAGCGCGCTACCGATCAACGCCTGCAAACGAGGATCGGGAAAATATTGCTGCCAGTCGGTCAACGCAAGGCCTGTTGTTGCTTTCAGTTTCACACTGTCCGGCCATGTTGCAGGAACAGGCGCGCTTGGGCGCTCATAGTCCGGCATCATGGAGCAACCGACATTCACAGCCGCAAGCACGAACAATGCGAATGTTTTTATTTGTTTATTCATGTTGGCTCTCCCCGCTTGCCGCTGTAGTTCGCGCATGTCCCGGAAATATCCGCCGCACCACAACGAAAAACACAGGCACCAGAAACACGGCCAGCACAGTTACGGCCAGCATACCTCCCATCACACCGGTACCGATCGCATGCCGGCTTTGCGCACCCGCACCGACGGAGAATGCCAGCGGCGAGACCCCGGCAATGAAGGCGATCGAGGTCATCAGGATCGGACGGAAACGCAGACGACACGCTTCCAGGGTGGCGTCGATCGCAGTCATGCCGCTGTCCTGCAGCCTGCGTGCGAACTCGATGATCAATATCGCGTTCTTGGATGACAAGCCGATTATCGCGATCAGGCCAACTTTAAAATAAACGTCGTCAGGCAAGCCGCGCATTGTGACGGCCAGCACCGCGCCAAAAACGCCCAGCGGCACGACCAGCAATACCGCGAACGGAATCGACCAGCTTTCATACAACGCGGATAGGCACAGGAATACGACAATAATCGAAATGGCAAACAACAAAGGCGCCTGTGTACCGGATTGCCGCTCTTCGAAAGAGGTGCCAGACCATTCGTAACCGATTCCCGCCGGCAATTTTTGCGCGATCTGCTCCATCGCAGCCGATGCTTCGCCGCTACTGTGTCCGGGTGCCGGTCCGCCCGATATCTTCATCGCCGCCAAACCGTTGTAACGGTCCAGCTTCGGCGAACCTGCGGTCCAGCGCGCTTTGGCAAGCTCCGACAATGGAACCATATCGCCTTTGTCGTTGCGTACCGACACCCGCAATATATCCTTGGGCGTGCTCCGTATGCCGGGTTCAGCCTGCATTTGCACCCGTAAGGTACGCCCCAGGCGGGTGAAATCGTTGATATAAGCTACGCCCAACGTGGATTGCAGCGTGTCATTGAGGTCTGCAATCGATACTCCCAGGGTCTCTGCCTTCAATCGGTCTACATCAAGTAACAGTTGCGGGCCGGCTTCCTGACCTTCGGGCCGGACCCCGGCCAATACCGGATTCTGCGAAGCCATTCCCAATGCCATGTTACGCGCTTCCAGCAACTTTTCCCTGCCGACACCGCCGCGATCCTGCAAGCGGAAATCAAAACCGCCCAATGCCGCCAATTCCGGAATGGGCGGCGGGTTGACCGCAAATATCATCGCCTGCTTGATTTGAAACAGTGCCATATTGGCTTTGCGCACCAGCGCCACCGAAGAACTGCCCTCCGCCTTTCGTTCATCCCAAGGCTTTAGGGTCACAAATACGATCCCGACGTTCTGTCCTCGCCCGACGAACGAAAAGCCCGCCACGCCGATCACGTGTTCGATCTCCGGTTGCCCGAGATAGAATTTTTCCACCTTGGACAGCACTTCAAGTGTGCGAGCTTGGGTGGCTCCCGGAGGCAGCTGTACGATATTGATGAAATAACCCTGGTCTTCTGCCGGCAAAAAACTGCCGGGCAGCCTGCTGTACAACCCTGACATCGCGATAAAGATCGCTGCGTAGACCAACAGATACCGCGTGGTCTTCCTGACGATCTTGCCCACGCCACTGGTGTAATGTGTGGTGGTTCGCGCAAAAAAACGGTTGAACCAGCCCAACAACCCGCTACTGGGCAGCAGCTGTTTACCCGGGGTATGCTTCAGCAGCGTCGCACAAAGTGCCGGGGTCAGCGTGAACGCCATCAGCGCGGAGAACATCATGGCAAGAACCAGCGTGACGGCAAATTGGCGGTAGATCGCACCGGTGGATCCCGGGAAGAATGCCATCGGAATGAACACGGCCATGAGCACCAGGGAAATAGCGATGATCGCGGCTACCAGCTGGTCCATCGCCTTGCGCGTCGCATCGCGCGGCGACAATCCTTCGGTGGTCATGATGCGTTCGACGTTTTCCACCACCACGATGGCATCGTCTACCACGATACCGATCGCCAGCACCATTGCGAACAGTGTCAACACGTTGATGGAATAGCCAAGCAAATAAAGTCCGACCAATGCGCCCACCAGCGCGATCGGTATGACGATGGCGGGAATCAATGTCGCCCGCCAGTTCCCCAGGAACAGATACATCACCAGTACCACCAGCAACAATGCCTCGGTCAGGCTTTTCAATATTTCCCTGATGGAAATATCGATGAATTTGGATGTGTCATAGGGCACGACCCAGCTGACGCCTTTCGGGAAAAATTTTGCCAGCTCCGCCATCTTCGCCCTGACCCTTTTTACGGTATCAAGTGCGTTCGCGCCGGGAGTCAATCGAACCGCGATCGCGGCAGTCGGCTGGCCGTCGATACGCGCCGCACGGTTGTAGTCCTGTGCACCTAATTCAACGCGCGCCACGTCCTTTACGCGCAGAGTGGAACCGTCAGGATTGGTACGCACGATCACGTTGCCGAATTCTTCGGGCGTGGATAGTCTGCTTTTGGTCACGATGACCGCATCTAGCTGTTGTCCCGGCACCGACGGCAATTGCCCGAGTTCTCCTGTCGCCAGTTGGGAATTCTGCGCGCGCACGGCATTGGCCACATCCGCTGGAGAAAGACTATAGATTTTCAGTTTGTCCATCTTCAGCCACAAGCGCATCGAATATTCGGTGCCGAACAGCAGCGCCTCGCCAACTCCCGGCACGCGCTGGATGCTGTCAAGCACATTGGCCGTGGTGAAGCTGCCCAGCGCGACATCGTTCATGCTCTTGTCCGGCGAGAACAGCGCGACGAACATCACATAATTGCGCGCCGATTTGGTCACGGTAATTCCGAGTCGGCGCACATCATCAGGCAAGCGCGGTTCCGCCCGCTTGACGCGGTTCTGCGCTTCGACCGAAGCCAGGTCTAGGTTCGTTCCTGCCTCAAAGGTCAGCGTGATGCTCCCGGTTCCCAGTTCGGATGAGGATTCCATGTAAAGCAGGTGCTCGATGCCGTTCATTTCCTGTTCTATCAACGACACCGCTGATTCTTCAATGACCTGCGCCGACGCTCCCGGATAATTGAGGGAAATCGACAGCGCCGGGGGCGCAACTGACGGGTATTGAGCGACCGGCAAGTTTTTCAGTGCCAGTGCGCCGCCCAACAGAATGATGAGCGCGATCACCCAGGCGAAAATCGGGCGGTCGATGAAGAATTTTGCAAACATGGAGGATCCTTACGATTTGCCGCTGGTGGTAGTGGCGGACGATTTGTCTTCTGACAGCGGTACCGGTTTCACGACCGATCCGGGACGTGCCTTCTGCAAACCGTTCACGATCACCCGTTCTCCTCCCTTAAGGCCTTCGGCTATGATGAAATCTTCCCCCGCCATGTCACCAACTGTTACCGGCACAGGGTTTACCTTATCCTCTGCGCCGACCACCATGACATATTGACCCTGTGGTCCGATTTGCACCGCGCGTTGCGGGACTCGTATGACATTCACTGCCAAAGCCTGGGGGAAACGGATGCGAACGAACATGCCGGGCAACAGGTTGCGCCCGGGATTGGGAAATTCGGCGCGCAGTGACACCGAGCCTGTGCCAGGATCAACAGCCATGTCGGTAAAAAATATCCTGCCAGGGTGCGGATATACACTGCCGTCTTCCAGCAATAATTCCACCTTGGCTGTTTCCGCGCGTTTCAGTGTACCTGCCTGGACAGCCTGTTTCAGGCGTAGCAGATCGGCTCCGGATTCTGTAAAATTGACATAGATGGGGTTGAGCTGTTCGATGGTCGCCAATAGTGTCGCCTCTCCTTGACCAACCAAAGCCCCTTCCGTCACCAAGGCGCGCCCGATGCGCCCTGAAATGGCAGCCGGAACGGTGGTGTTTGCCAAGTCTTGGGCTGCGCGGGTCGATGCATCTTCAGCCTGCTTGGCTTTGGCCACGGCTTGTTCGTAATCCAGTTTGCTGATTGCGTTGATTTCCAACAGTGGTTTATATCGCTCAACATTCTGCAGGGCGATCGCCAAATCTTCCCTTGCCGATGCCGCCGCAGCTTTATAGATGCTTGGATCGATCTGAAACAGCGAGTCGCCCGCCTTGACATCGCTGCCCTCCCTGAACAAACGTTTTTCGACTACACCCTCGACGCGCGCGCGCACCTGCGCAGTGCGATAGGCTTGCAATCTTCCCGGCAAATCCTGGGTAAGCGTTGCCTTGCCGGGAACGACGGTTATCACATCCACTTCGGGCGGAGGCATGGCCGCGCCGGGACCGGGACCGGCAGCGGGCTTATCGCCTTTGCCGCAGGCAGCTAGTACAGTACTCAGCAACAGGATAGCAATGGCGGTTTTGATCGAAGTTGTCATGTTGTGAATCTCAGTAAGTGGTTTTGCAGATGTAACTCATCCTCAGGGTGCGGCGACCTGCCTTTCCGTAATTACGGATCGCCGGAACACTGTATCAAACGATTGTTTGAAAGTAAAACAACCTGTGTCGATATCCCCAGATTACTCAGGGTTTTTGATGCGCAGCGCCTGTTGGTACAGTTCGTTACGGCTGGCGCCGGTGATTTTTGCGGCGAGTTGCACCGCCTGTTTGAGCGGCAATTCTTCAAGCAATTGGGTCAGCGTACCGAGTGTCTCCATGGACAACCCGGAATGTGGTTCCGCACCGGAAACCAGCACGACAAACTCACCGCGTTGATTGTTGCTGTCTGATTGCAGCCATGCTTCGGCATCACGTAACGCACAGGCATGTATCGTTTCGAACAGTTTGGTGATTTCGCGCGCCAATACAATCTTTCTCTCGCCGCCCAATACCGCGCACATGTCTGCAACGCATTCGACGATACGATGCGGAGCTTCGTAGAACACCAGTGTGCAGGCGTGCCGTGCCAACGATTGCAGCTCCGCACGCCTCGCGGCAGATTTGTTCGGCAAAAATCCGTAAAACAAAAAATGCGGATCGTTCAGGCCGGATGCGGATAATGCCGCTAGTGCCGCGTTAGCCCCGGGGACAGGAATAACCCGTAAACCGGCCGCGCGGACCGCTTGTACCAGCAACGCACCGGGATCGCTGATCGCGGGTGTTCCCGCATCGCTGACAAAAGCCACGCTTAGACCGGCCTGCAACTGTACAATAATTTTTTCCGCCGCTCCCCGTTCGTTGTGCTGGTGTGTCGCAATGAGCTTGTTCGTTTTGATGCCGTGATGCGCCAACAAACGGGCGGTGTTGCGCGTATCCTCGGCCGCAATGACGTCTGCGGATGCCAGCACTTCCAGGGCGCGCAGGGTGATATCACTCAGATTTCCTATCGGGGTGGCAACTACATATAATGCGGTTTCCAACTTTTGCGGATGTTCGCTATGCAACGTGTAATCCCCTTACTTATAACTTTGTTCGCACTATACGCTTGCGCGGTGCCGCACAAACCAGAAATAGAACAGCCCGTTCCCGCTCCTGAAGGGGTTGAACAGCCCGCAGCTCCCCCGGCCGGCGAAGAAGGAACTGTGCAGGCGCTTCCCGGTGAATTACCCGCTACGCCCGGAGAAATCATCCCGGCTCCGCCCGTACCACCTACCATAACGCCTTTCCCGCATATTGCGCTGTTGTTGCCATTGAAATCACCGATTTTCGGCACCGCCGCCGATACTGTACAACAAGGCTTTATGGCGGCAATCAATCCCAAAAGACTGATATTGCCTGTACGCGTGTACAGCGATTTTGACGAAAACAGCAGTGTTGTCGCCGAGTATCGCCAAGCCATCGCCAACGGCGCGCAGGCCGTGGTAGGTCCGTTGACACGCAATGGTGTGGCCGCACTGGCTGCTCAACCGGATATTCCCGTACCAACATTGGCTTTGAACGTCATCGATGGCCAATTCGCACCGAATTTGTATTTTTTTGGCCTGGCAGTAGAAGCCGAAGCGCGACAAGTCGCACAACTCGCCAAAAAGCAAAACTTGCATCAGGCCATTATCATCACTTCACGCACTCAAGTTTCAGAGCGAATGCAATCCGCGTTTGAGGAAGAATGGGCAAGTCAGGACAGAGGCATTCTGCGCGAGATTGAATACAACGACGATCCGACCGTGTTCGCAGATATCGCCAACATAAACGACACGATGGTGTTTCTTGCCGTCGATGCTGTAAAAGCGCGTCTGATCCGCCCTTACCTTCCGAACAAATTACCGATCTATGCCACCTCGCAGATTTTTGTCGGCAACGACAAGACGCTGACCAATTATGACCTGAACGGTATTCACTTTGTCGATATGCCGTGGTTGTTGCAGCCTGACCATCCGGCCGTGATGGTCTATCCGCGCCCAAATCCGCCGCTTTCTGCGGACCGTGAGCGCCTTTACGCGCTGGGCATAGATGCCTTCCGTCTGATTCAATTGATGCTTTCAAACAAGATTAATTACGCTCTGCCGCTAGACGGAGTCTGCGGTCAGATTCAACTTAATGGCCACAACTTCCAGCATACGGAAGTTCAGGCGGTGTTTTCACAGGGGGAAGCCCAAGTGGGCGATGTCCCGGCGCCACCCACCTCGCAGATATTTCCAGGCCAGGTGGTCAACACTCAATGACCGATCTTGGCGTCCAGGCGGAGCAACTTGCTGCACAGTATCTGCAGCAGCATGGTTTGAAATTGATTGAACAAAACTATCGCAGTCGATTTGGCGAGATAGATTTGATCATGCGTGATGGTACCACCGTGGTATTCATCGAAGTGCGTCTGCGCCACCATGCCGGCTTTGGCGGAGCGGCGGCAAGTATAGATGCACGTAAGCAAAAGCGCATTATCAACACCGCACAACAATATCTTGCCGGCCTTGTGCGCATACCGCCGTGCCGCTTAGATGTCGTGCTGCTCGACGATGCGCTGGAAGGACGCATGCAATGGCTCAAAAATGCCTTCGATGCATGATTCGGTTAATATCCACAATCACGTTTGCAGCAACATGTTTGGTTTTTTGGAGACATGCGCATGGAAATCAATAAACGCATTATCAAGCATTTCAAAGACAGCGCCGAAACCAAGCTGAAGGTTAAGGATCGGCTGGCAGGGCCTATCGCCAACAGTGCTCAAATATTTTTTGACTGTGTCACCAGCGATGGCAAGATATTGTGCTGTGGAAATGGCGGTTCGGCAGCCGATGCCCAGCATTTCGCAGCAGAACTGCTGAACCGCTTTGAAAAAGAGCGTCCCGGCTTGGCATGTGTCGCATTAACGACCGATAGCTCGGTGCTGACCTCGATCGCCAACGATTACGACTATAACCAGGTATTTTCCAAGCAGGTGCGCGCGCTGGGCTTGCCCGGTGATAGCCTGCTGGCGATCTCCACCAGCGGTAATTCGCCTAATGTCGTGGCCGCGATCCATGCCGCGCACGAACGCGATATGCGCGTTATCGCACTTACCGGACGCGATGGCGGGGAAATGGCACGCTCTCTGCACCCCGCAGATGTATTGATTTGCGTGGACGCGCAAAGCACCGCGCGTATCCAAGAAGTGCATTTGCTCACCCTGCATTGTCTGTGCGACATCATTGATTATCTGCTGCTCGGCGAATGACGATACGCGTCATTTTCCTGCTGCTGCTCGGACTGGTATCGGGTTCGCTGCAGGGCTGTGTTCCCGTCGTTGCGGCCGGGGCAGGCGCGGGTGTCATGATTGCTCAGGATCGACGCACCACGGAAGTTTATGTCCATGACCAGAAAATCGAAACAAAAGCCGCCGAGCTGATCAACCAGCAAATCGACAGCGTAATGCACGTCAATGTGACGAGTTATAATTACCACGTGCTCATCAGCGGCGAGGTGCCGGATGGCGCAACCAAGACAAGGATTGAAGATATTGTATCCGGCATTGAAAATGTTCGGGTTGTGTACAACGAGCTGGCAGTTTCCGGAAACAGTTCACTGGCATCGCGAAGCAACGACGCGCTGATTACCTCGAACGTTAAACTTAGGTTTGTGAACGACAATCGATTTAATGCCGACCATGTCAAAGTCGTTACCGAAGATGGCACGGTATATCTGATGGGCCTCGTCAGACATGACGAGGCCGATGCCGCCTCCGACATCGCCAGCACCACCCAGGGTGTGCAGCGGGTTGTCAGACTATTCGAATATATGGACTGAATGTATCCCGCGCCTGCATTCGAACACAAAATTTGCTCGCCAGGCAATCTGGCTGCGCGGATAGCCGAATTGCCGCGGCCTATCGTGTTCACCAATGGCTGTTTCGACGTATTACATCTTGGCCATGTCACCTACCTTGCCCAAGCACGCGCACTGGGAGCCTCGCTTGTCGTAGGCGTCAACAGCGATGCCTCGGTCAAGCGCCAAGGCAAGGGCGATGATCGCCCGATCAACAGCGCGCAGGACCGCATGATGGTGCTAGCTGCACTGGAATCGGTAAGCCTGTTGGTGGCGTTCGACGAAGACACCCCCCTAAACCTGATACTTGCCTGTCACCCCGATGTATTGGTAAAAGGCGGGGACTGGCAGATCGAAAAAATCGTCGGGGCAAAAGAAGTGCAAGGATGGGGCGGTGCTGTTCACAGCATTCCTTTTTTGCATCACCGCTCCACAACCGCGCTATTGAATAAGATACGTTCGCTGTAAGCCATGCTTGAACAACCCGTAGAAATCGCGCTGCACCGGATTCGCGACGCGGGTGCTTCGCGTTCACCAACGCGGTAGAATCCAGTCAACAATTTTGCACTATCGAGCAACAGGAGCATAACAATGGTTGAAACACATTTCGGCTTCGAAACCGTTCCAGAACATGAAAAGGCCAAACGCGTCTCCGGTGTGTTTACATCGGTTGCCGGCAAGTACGATGTGATGAACGACCTGATGTCGGCTGGCATGCATCGTATCTGGAAGCGCTACGCGGTCAGCATCAGCGGCGTTCGAACTGGCCAGCATGTGCTGGACGTGGCGGGCGGTTCTGCGGACATGTCTAGACTGTTTCTAAATAAAGTCGGCGCGAACGGACAAGTAGTGCTTACCGACATCAACAAAGCCATGCTGCGCGTGGGACGGGACCGATTGCTTGATGAAGGTTATTCTACGCCTGTCATGCAATGCGATGCCGAACACCTACCGTTTCCAGACAATCATTTTGACTGCGTCAGCATTGCCTTCGGCCTGCGCAATGTCACGCATAAGGACACCGCTTTGCGTGAGATGCAGCGTGTACTCAGGCCGGGCGGACGCCTTATCGTGCTAGAATTTTCCAAAGTGGCCCAGCCACTGGAAAAAATCTATGATGCGTACTCGTTTAAATTGCTGCCAAAAATCGGCCAGATAGTCGCCAACGATGCGGATAGTTACCGTTATCTTGCCGAATCCATCCGCATGCATCCGGGCCAGGAAGAATTGAAGAAAATGATGGAGGAAGCGAGTTTGGAAAATGTCGAATATTTCAACCTGACAGGCGGTGTGGTTGCTGTACATCGTGGTTATAAGTATTAATCCAGTCCCATGCGAATATATATTCCTGCAATTTTGTGCCAGACCAACCCGACCCGCTTAAACTATTCCATATGGCACAGCACTTAGAAAAACTTGCCGTCCTGTTTGCGGATATCTGCGGCAGCACGGCACTTTACGAAAAACTCGGGGACGATCTGGCGCGCAAAACCATCTTGCGTTGCATCAACACGATGACCGGCAAAATTTCCGCCTATCAAGGCAAGCTTGTCAAGACCATAGGTGATGAGATCATGGTCACCTTTCCCAGCGCCGAGGCTGCTTTCCATGCCGCCTGCGCGATGCACTCGGCCGTGGAAAGTGATCAGCCATTAAATAATATCCCCCTGCATATTCGCGTCGGTTTTAATTTTGGCGAAGTAATCAAGGAAGGCGATGATGTTTTCGGCAACACCGTCAATCTCGCCGCGCGTGTTGCCGCTATAACCAGGGCCGGCCAGATCATGTCCACCCAAGCGGTTTTTGACGCTCTGCCTACCGAACTAAGGAACCGGATGCGTCAAATCCTGCGCGCCGAATTCAAGGGCAAGCAGGAATACCATGAGGTATACCAGGTTATCTGCGAGCAGGAAGACACGATGAGTACACGTTTCGGCATGCCCGCATACCGCAAGCCTCCGGATAATGATGAAGAGATGTTGTTGCGATATCGTGACCAGACGTTCAGGATCAATAATGAACACAATAGCGCAGCTTTGGGACGCGATGAAACTTGTGATCTTGTTGTTCAGAGTGACCTTGCTTCGCGGCTGCATATCAACATCGAACTGCGTTTCGGCAAATTCACCGTAGCCGATCAGAGTACCAACGGAACCTATATCCGTTTCAGCGACGGCAGCGTGGTACATATCACACGCGAGGAAATTTCCCTCAAGGGGAGCGGATCGATCAGCCTAGGGCAGTCTTTTTCCGAAAATCCAGCCGAAATTGTCGAGTTTTCTATTTCGTCCGCACGCGGTTTGCATGGCAAGTCGAAGTAAAATTGACACTGATTTTTATAAATCCAATCTGGTAATTGTTATGGTTGTTCAGGCTATTTTTGGATATTTTTGTCCTGAGCAACCTGGGCAAATTCTAATCGCGCGTGCATCACTTAACTTACAACCCGCCTTGTAATTCCGGACTCGATCTTGTCTACTGTGACGATTCCTTGTTAATCGTGAATAAACCTGCCGGACTTCTCTCAGTACCGGGACGCGGTGCTGATAAAACAGACAATCTAACAACAAGGGTACAGAATGAATTTTCAGGTTCATTCAGCGTCCACCGGCTTGACATGGGCACTTCCGGACTGCTGGTGTTTGCACGCAGTAAAGATATGCACCGTAGGCTCTCCTTGTTATTTCGGGAACACCGGGTGAATAAACGCTATGTCGCCGTGGTGGAAGGTCATGTCGAGATCGCAACGGGCGAGGTTGATCTGCCTCTGGTCTCGGACTGGCCAAATCGTCCCCGTCAAAAAGTAGATTTCACTACTGGCAAGCCTTCACTCACGCGCTATCGCCTGCAGGAACATATGCAAATCACGATTCCATCTTCCGTGCATCACGACAAATACTGCTTTGCAGCCAGCCGTGTCGAACTGGAACCGGTAACAGGCCGCACTCACCAGTTGCGTGTGCATATGGCAGCCTTGGGGCATCCGGTTGTTGGAGATGGATTGTATGGAGAAGGGGTTTGCCGCTTGGGGGGGCGAATGTTGCTACATTCGCGCTTGTTAATCTTTCCACATCCGCTCAGCGGTAAGCAATTAACCTTGGCATGCGAATCGCCTTTTTGACTTGCCTCGTAATCGCATTTGCCGATGTTATACTTCGGCCCATTTTGCAATAATTCATCATGTTTACTCCTCCATCTGCCATAGCGCTTAATCACCTGCTCAAGCAGAATAGCTGGGCTTTGCAACGGCTCGCTCCCTTCGCCGGGAAAACGGCACGGTTCGACATTGCGCCACTTTCGTTTTCCTTCACTATATTGGAGGGTGGATCGTTGCGCAGCGCAGATAACGCTGCCGAACCCGACGCACTGTGCGTTATCGCTCCTTCACTTCTTCCGCGTCTTGCGCTGCATGACGAGAAAGCGCACAACGAAATTCACAGCGAGGGGGATGCTGGTTTGCTGACGGAAATATTTTTCCTGTCTCGCAACCTGCGCTGGGATGTTGCTGAAGACTTGAGCGGCATAACCGGCGACATAGCAGCGGAACGCATCGTGAATACCTTGCAGATTGCACAGCAACAATTGAGCGAATCGGCTGTAAATCTTTCGAAGGCTGCAGCTGAATACTTCACCGAAGAACGCCCGCTGCTGGCCAAACCACTGCATACCTCCGCATTCTTGCAGCAGGTGGATGTGCTGCGAGACGATGTGGCGCGACTGGAACAGCGTATCAGCCGTTTGCTTGCCGCCGAGAAGATCTAGGCATGCGCATATTTCGCTTGATCAAAATAATTGTCGTAGTATTGCGATTCGGCCTGGATGAATTTCTTCTCGCCCATGAGCGGGTACGCTGGATGCGCGTGCCGCTCAACATCATGTTATTCTTGCGCAACACCTCCAGGCCTCGCGCGGTGCGTTTGCGTCTTGCATTGGAAGACCTCGGCCCGATCTTCGTCAAGTTCGGGCAGATGTTGTCCACGCGCCGCGATCTGATTCCGACCGATATCTCCGACGAACTTGCCAAGCTGCAGGACCAGGTACCGCCCTTCCCTTCCGTACAAGCCATCGCGGTAATGGAGTCAGCTTACCGGAAGCCGTTGCACGAAGTGTTCCGGAGTTTCGAAGAGACACCAGTGGCCAGTGCATCGGTGGCGCAGGTACATTTTGCGGTACTTCCCGATGGCCGTGAAGTCGCAGTCAAGATTTTGCGCCCCGGCATCACCGATATCATCGCGCACGACGTATCGTTGATGAAAGTGGCCGCCGACTTGATCGAGTTATTATGGGCGGACGGCCGACGGCTAAAGCCCAAAGATGTGATTGCCGAATTTGAAAAACACCTTGAAGACGAGTTAGATTTGATGCGTGAAGCTGCCAATGCCAGCCAACTCAGGCGCAACTTTGCCAATTCCCCGTTGTTGCTGGTTCCGGAGATGTATTGGGATTATTGCAGCTCCGGAGTGATGGTGATGGAACGCATGTATGGTATCCCGATCAGTCAGGTGGATGAGTTGCGAAATGCAGGTGTAGACATACCAACACTGGCCAAAAACGGCGTGGAGATTTTTTATACGCAGGTATTTAGAGATGGATTTTTTCATGCGGACATGCATCCCGGCAATATTCAGGTTGCGGCAAACGGCCAGTATATCGCGCTGGATTTCGGCATCATGGGCACACTGACCGACACTGACAAGCATTACCTTGCGCAAAACTTCATTGCTTTTTTTCGACGCGATTACAAACGCGTTGCCGTGGTGCACATAGAGTCCGGGTGGGCGCCCGCAGAAACGCGTGTGGACGAACTTGAAGCAGCCATACGCGCTGTTTGCGAGCCGATTTTCGACAAGCCATTACGCGAAGTTTCCTTCGGGCGCGTATTGTTGCGGCTGTTTCAGACCTCGCGCCGCTTCGGGATCCAGGTTCAGCCGCAATTGGTGTTGTTGCAGAAGACCCTCCTCAATATCGAAGGGTTGGGTCTGCAACTCGATCCTGAACTGGACTTATGGAAAACCGCAAAGCCCTGGCTGGAACGCTGGATGAGCGAGCAGGTAGGCTGGCGCGGTTTCATCAAATCTTTGCGAGCCGAGGCGCCAAACTACGCAACAGTGATACCCCAATTGCCGCGCTTGCTGCACCGCTACTTGTCCGAGAATGACACCGAACACAACAACGAAATGCTGCAAAAGATCCTTGAACAGGAAAAGCGTTACAACACTTTGCTCACATTGGTCGGCCTAATACTGCTGTGCATTTTAGCCTGGGAAATGTATAGATCTTATTCGGTTTGATGCCTCAGCCTGATTATTGTATCTAGTAATCGCGAGCCGCACTAAAGCCAGTTACTCAACGGTAACCGACTTGGCGAGGTTTCTTGGTTTGTCCACATCGGTGCCCTTTTGCAGCGCCACATAATACGCCAGCAACTGCAGCGGGATGGTATGCAGGATAGGGCTCAGGTACCCGGCGTGCTCGGGCATATGCGTGATGTGGATGCCGTCTGCTTCGCTGATGTGAGTGTTCGCATCCGCGAACACATACAACTCACCGCCCCGCGCGCGCACCTCTTGCAGGTTCGATTTGAGTTTCTCCAGCAATGCATCGTTCGGCGCTACCGAGATCACCGGCATGTGCTGATCCACCAGCGCCAGCGGGCCGTGTTTCAGCTCCCCTGCCGGATAGGCTTCGGCATGGACATAGGATATTTCCTTGAGCTTGAGCGCGCCTTCCAGCGCAATCGGATAATGCAAGCCGCGCCCGAGAAATAGCGCATGATGCTTGCTGGCAAACCTTTCGGCAAGCTTGGCAATCTGCGGTTCCAGCTCAAGCACTTTTTGCACCGCACTGGGCAAGTGGCGCAGTTCCTGCAGATACTTTTGTTCCATGTCCGCCGCCAGTCGTCCCCGCTGTTTGGCCAGCACCAGCGTCAGCAGGAACAAGGCGGCAAGCTGTGTCGTGAATGCCTTGGTCGATGCCACACCGATTTCCGGCCCCGCGCGAGTCAGCATGCGTAGCTTGCACAACCGCACCAGCGCGCTTTCCGGTACGTTGCAGATCGCGAGTGTGTCGAAGTGCCCCTGAGCTTTGGCGTGATTAAGGGCCGCCTGTGTGTCGGCCGTTTCGCCGGATTGTGATATCACCACTACCAGTGATTTTGCGTTCGGCACGCTGATTCGATAGCGGTACTCACTGGCAACTTCAACGTTGCAGCGGATTCCGGCGATCTCTTCCAGCCAGTAGCGTGCCACCAGTCCCGCGTGATAGCTGGTGCCGCATGCCAGGATCAGGATGCTGTCTATGCCACCAAACGTCGTCTCCGCTTCAGCACCGAAGATGCCCGGCACCAGCGACTGGCTGTTGCATACGGATTCGAGTGTGTCTGCCAAAGCCTGGGGCTGCTCGTGTATCTCCTTCTGCATGTAATGCTGATATTCGCCCAACTGCACGCTCTCGTTGCTTAGTTCGCTGGTTTGCACCGTGCGTTTCACATGCTTTCCGTTTGCGTCAAAGATCCGATATCCGTGCCGCCCCAGCTCGACCACGTCGCCTTCCTCGAGATAGACTATTTCGCGCGTCACCGGAAGCAACGCCGATACATCTGAAGCGATAAAATATTCTTCTATACCCACACCCAACAGCAACGGGCTGCCTCGCCGCGCGCAAATGAGTTGATCGGGATCATCCGCTGCTATGACACCGATGGCGTAGGCACCCACCAACTCGGCAAGCGCGGCCTGTGTTGCCGCCAAGAGGGAATTGCCGCGTGCGTAGTGGCTGTGAATCAAGTGAGCGATGACTTCGGTATCGGTATCCGATGAGAACTCATAGCCTTCCGCGGTCAGCCTGCTGCGTAATGACTCGTAATTTTCGATTATGCCGTTGTGAACCACGGCTATGTGATTCTTACTGATGTGAGGATGAGCGTTGCGTTCGCTGGGCACGCCGTGTGTCGCCCATCGGGTATGTGCGATGCCGGTCAGGCCGAGGGTGGCAGAGCTTTTTTTGATCAGGTCGGCGACGCGACCGCTACTACGCACGCGTTCCAACTGCCCATCATGCACAACCACCAGACCAGCCGAGTCGTAGCCGCGATATTCCAGGCGTAGCAGCCCTTCCAACATGATGGGCACGACATTGCGTTGCGCTACTGCGCCTACGATCCCGCACATGTTATCTTTTCACTTTCGTCGGGTTCATTTTTTTTTCGTAGGACGTTTCCATCCGGCAATGGTCACCTGCCTGCCGCGACCCAGCGTGAGTTTGCCCGCCGGCGCATCTTCGGTGATGGTCGAGCCCGCGCCTATTGTCGCGCCCTTGCCCACTGTTACCGGCGCGACCAGTTGCGTATCCGAGCCGATGAACACATCGTCCTCGATGATGGTACGGTGCTTGTTCGCTCCGTCGTAATTGCAAGTGATCGTGCCCGCGCCGATGTTTACGCGGCTGCCGATAGTACTGTCGCCGATGTAACTGAGATGATTGGCCTTGCTGTTGGCCGCGATTTCGCTGTTTTTTACCTCGACGAAATTGCCGATATGCACTTCATTTTGCAGTTTGGTGCCAGGGCGCAATCGCGAATACGGACCGATATGGCAGTCAGTGCCTACTACACTGCTGTCGATGTGGCTGTATGGCGCAATGATAGTGCCGGCTGAGATACTGGAATCCCTGATCATGCTGTAAGCACCCACCCGCACATTATCGCCCAGATTCACCTCTCCCTCGAAGATGCAGCCGACATCGATCTCGACATCACGCCCGCAACTGAGCTTGCCGCGCACATCGACACGCGCCGCATCGGCCAGCGTCACTCCCTGAACCAGCAAGCGCGATGCCTCCACCAATTGCCAAGTGCGCTCCAGCACCATCAATTGCGATTTGCTGTTGATGCCGTGGATCTCCCACTCATGGGAAGGCTGGATAGCATGTACCGCAACGCCTTGTTGCACGGCCATGCTGACTATGTCGGTAAGGTAGTACTCACGCTGCGAATTGTTGTTCTGCAATTTCGCCAGCCATCCGCGAAGCAATTTGGTCGGCGCGAGCAAGATGCCGGTGTTCACTTCATGCATCTCGCGCTGCTCGGGTGTAGCATCCTTTTCCTCGACAATGCTCTGCACATCGCCCTGCGTGTCACGCACGATGCGCCCGTAACCGGTTGGGTTGGAAAGGTTCACAGTCAACAATACCAGGCCTTCACCAGCATGGAGCATCTGGTGCAGCGTGCTGTGCTGGATCAGCGGCACATCGCCGTACAGCACCAGCGTGCTGCCCTCATCACTGAGGTGTGGCATCGCCTGTTGCACTGCATGTCCGGTGCCGAGCTGCGGCTCCTGTATGACGAACTTAGCGAGATATTGCCGCATCGCCAAGGGCACTGCTTCCCCGCCATGTCCGTACACCACGCATATCTGCTTCGGCTTGAGCGCAGACGCACAATCCAACACATGTTGTACCAGCGGCTTGCCCGCAAGCGCGTGCAGTACCTTGGGTTTGTCGGAATACATGCGTGTGCCTTTACCGGCAGCAAGGATGACGATGTTCAACGGAGTCATGTTCGGCTTTCTGAAGATGACGGATTATAAACAAATCAGCCATCCGGCGCGCGCTACTTGCTAACTTGTCCAGAATTTACAGCATGCAGAACCTGTGAAGACAATGCGTTTGAATAAGTCTATGATAACAAAAAAGACATAGTGCAAAAGCCGGTCAAGCCCTCTGAAAATATAAATCTCAAAAATAGTCAGCTGCAATCAAATCATACTTTGAAGGGTTGTCTATACACGTATATATGACGCATCAATCGCGTAATCTCAGCATTTTCATCAACCGGGATGTCAAGGACGTGTATGACTTTGTCTCCGTTCCGGAGAATTTCCGGCTGTGGGCATCGGGATTGGGCAAGTCGCTGAAGAAGAAGGGTGGCGAATGGTTTGCAGAAACACCGCAAGGCGCTGTAAAGATCCTGTTTTCGGAGCGCAATGAATTCGGAATTCTGGACCATTGGGTAAGCTTGGGGCCGGGGACGCAGGTCTATATTCCGATGCGAGTCATTCCGAACGGCGTCGGCAGCGAGCTCATTTTCACGTTATTCCACTTTCCCGATATGTCCGACGAGCAATTTTCCGCAGATGCTGAATGGGTTATGCGTGATCTGACATCCCTGAAAATCTTGCTTGAGACACCTTGACTTCCCTTGTCCACATGATCGGTTCCATGTATCGAAGTATCGAGTGAGCTTTTTTCAATTTATAACTTCGATGGTGAGTTGGAGATCGACCTTGATATTTCGGTCAGTTCACGGCACGATGCGCTTATGAATATAAGATATACGCAGTTTGGCTAGACGATTATGGATGCCATCCGAGGGTTTCTGGACCGCATCATCTTGGTAATTGGTGTCGTCGCGGCCGGCTGCATTCCGAGCTTCATCGCACAGTATCGGCAGCGAGTTGGCGGACAGCTTAGTCAAGTATTACAGGATCTTGCGCCGTTCCAAGCGATTGCCGACCAATCCCATCATGGCAGTCTTCAGGAACTCATCCGGTACCACCTCGCCAGTGTTGACACTACATTCCGCAACGAAGGAACAGCCATACAGACCATGGTCGATTCAGCCGAACGATTAAGGCAAGCGCTTCAGGCGCTCAACACCGATTTGTATCATCAAATGGTTTATCTGCTTACCAATTCTGATCCACTCATAGCGCGCGCGACCTGGGAAATATTTTCACCCGCTTTCAATATAACCCCGGAAAGCGCTGTGTTTGCCCTTATTGTTGGTTTTGCCATTTGGCTGGTGTTCCTAGCGATCTGGATGTTGTTCGATCGCATCACAAGGGTATTGCTTGCCAGATAATTTGCTGCTCATAAAATGCTTTCGCCCGCTGTGGCGTCATGATTGGCGCCTGAACGGGCTCCTTTCATTCAGCTCTTCCACATACTCCGTTATCGCGTTGGTCTCTTGCTGCAGATAATTATCGACCGCGCGCGCAAACTGCGGATGTGCAAGCCAGTGTGCTGAGCGGGTTGTCACCGGCAGGAAGCCGCGTGCCAATTTATGTTCACCCTGGGCACCGCCCTCGAAGGTCTTTATGTCATGACTGATGCAGAATTCGATCGCCTGATAGTAACAAGTCTCGAAATGCAGACCGGAGTGGTATTCAAACGTACCCCATGAGCGGCCGTACAACACTTCATCGGCAAGGATATTCAGCGCACTGGCAATCGGCCGCCCTTCCCGCGTTGCAATGACCAGCAATGTGTTGTGCGGCAGCGTGGTGCCTATGCGCTGAAAAAAATCGGCATTCAACGCGGGAGGCGAGTGGTGCAGCTGTCTGGTATGCGCATAACAGGATGCGAAAAATGACCACTGATCGGCAGTGGCATGTTCTCCGGTCACACATTGCAATTCAATCCCCGCTTCCCTAACCTTGCGCCGTTCCTGCTTGATGCGCTTGCGTTTGTCGCGGCTTAATGCGGCAAGGAAATCTTCGAAGTCCCGATAGCTCCGATTATGCAAAGGATCTAGGTTTCGCCAATGGAACTGCACATCATGGCGCAACATCATTCCCTTGAGCAATGCTACCTTCGCATCCGGCTCTTCGAGAAATAAACAATGCAGCGATGACACCTCAGAATCCTTTGCAAATTGCAGCGCGGAATCCAGCAGCAATGCGCGCACCTCATCGCCTTCAGTTCCCGGTGCCGCCAACAGCCGAGCACCTGTCACCGGCGAGAACGGCACGCAGCAAACCAGCTTGGGGTAATAGCGCAGCCCATTGCGATAATACGCATCTGCCCATGCAAAATCGAAAACGTGCTCACCATAGGAATTTGTTTTCAGATATAACGGCATCGCCCCCAGCAGACGCGCATCCCTCCACAAAGTGATAAATTGCGCCTGCCACCCGAATTGCGCAGTAGCACAACCGCTTTCCTGGAGAGCGTATAAATAAGCATGAGAGAGAAACGGGTCTTTACCGGCCAGCGCATCCCATTGCGTGACGGGAATTTCCGCTAGGTTGTCGATGATCTTCAGGACGGGAGCGTTCATGGAATTTTAACCTGACTGTTTTATTCTAACCGCTTGCTACAATGAGGTGCGGATATACGAGAATTTTTTGATGAAACCCTACGCCGAATCCTGTGAAAAAAACAGGGCGCCGATACTTGCCGTCCTGAAGGAGATCTTCTCGGATCGCAAGCGGGTACTTGAAATAGCTAGCGGCACCGGTCAGCATGCTGTGTACTTCGCCCGCGAGCTGCCCCGTTTGACTTGGCAACCCAGCGAGCTGGAGCAAAATCTTGCAGGTATCCAGGCCTGGCTGGACGAAGCGCGACTACCCAACGTGTCAAAGCCACTTGCGATCAACGTGAACGATGCACACTGGCCGGTTACAGGGGTTGACGCGGTCTTCAATGCAAACACCGTGCATATCATCTCGTGGCCGGAAGTCGAACGAATGTTCGCGCATATTGCCCGGGTCATCGCACCAGAAGGTTGCGTATGCTTCTATGGACCATACAACTACAACGGGAGATTCACCTCGGAAAGCAATGCCAGCTTCGATGCTTGGCTCAAATCGCGTGATCCGAAAAGCGGCATAAGGGATTTCGAAGCGGTGAACCGGCTTGCGGCTTGCCGCGGCCTGGAGTTGTTGCGTGATATCGAAATGCCTTCCAACAACCACATGCTGGTATGGCGTGCGAGGTAAATCAATAATAAAAGGGCAGCCGAAGCTGCCCTTTTTGTCAATAACTAGATAAAGGAATCAGTGTCCGCTGCGTTTGCGCAATTGCTTGATGGCCGCCAACTGCGCGATAGCTTCGGCCAATTCTGCCTGTGCTTGGGCATAATCTATATCGGAAGTGCGATTCTTCATTGCTTCCTCGGCATCCTGCTTGGTCTGCAATGCACGCACTTCATCCAGCTCTACGCCTCGTATCGCGGTGTCTGCCAGAACGGTCACGACGCCGGGTTGAATCTCGAGCATACCGCCCGATACATAGATAAGTTCTTGTTCCTCCTGATCCGGCCTTTTGATTCTGACCGACCCAGGCTTGATGCGCGTCATCAACGCGGTATGGCCCGGATAGATACCCAGTTCGCCCATCACGCCGGGAACCACCACCATTTCTGCCAGCCCCGAGAAAATGGACGCTTCAGCGCTAACAACATCTACATGTACGGTCATTGCCATGTTTGTCCCCATTCCTACTGCAGAGTCTTGGCTTTTTCTACCGCTTCTTCTATGCCGCCAACCATATAAAACGCCTGTTCCGGCAGGTTGTCATATTCACCATCGACGATGCCCTTGAAGCCCTTGATGGTTTCTTTCAGTGTTACATATTTTCCAGGACTGCCTGTGAACACTTCGGCCACGTGGAACGGTTGGGACAGAAAGCGCTGTATCTTTCGAGCACGCGCCACAGCCAGCTTGTCTTCCGGTGACAGTTCGTCCATGCCTAGAATCGCGATGATGTCGCGCAATTCTTTATAGCGTTGCAAGGTTGATTGAACTTTACGTGCAACATTGTAATGTTCTTCACCCACCACCAGCGGGTCGAGTTGGCGCGAGGTGGAATCAAGAGGATCGACCGCAGGGTAGATACCGAGTGAAGCAATATCACGGCTCAACACGACAGTAGAGTCAAGGTGCAGGAAGGTCGTTGCAGGCGACGGATCAGTCAGGTCGTCGGCAGGCACATAAACAGCCTGGATAGAGGTGATAGAGCCGACCTTGGTGGAAGTGATACGCTCTTGCAGACGGCCCATTTCTTCCGCCAGTGTCGGTTGGTAGCCCACCGCGGAAGGCATCCTGCCCAACAGCGCGGACACTTCTGTACCGGCCAGTGTGTAGCGGTAAATGTTATCGACGAAGAACAGGATGTCGCGGCCTTCATCGCGGAATTTTTCCGCCATGGTCAATCCGGTCAATGCCACGCGCAATCGGTTGCCGGGAGGTTCGTTCATCTGGCCGAACACCATCGACACCTTGTCCAGCACGTTGGAGTCCTTCATTTCGTGATAGAAGTCGTTACCCTCTCGGGTGCGCTCGCCGACACCGGCGAACACGGAAAGACCGCTGTGCTGCTTTGCGATGTTATTGATCAGTTCCATCATGTTCACAGTCTTTCCCACGCCGGCACCGCCGAACAAGCCGACCTTGCCACCCTTCGCGAACGGGCAAACCAGGTCAATCACCTTGATGCCGGTTTCTAGCAAATCAACCGAGGGAGACAATTCTTCAAACTTCGGCGCTTTCTGGTGGATTTCGCGACGCTCATCACATTGAATCTCGCCTGCATCGTCGATCGGGCGGCCCAGCACGTCCATGATGCGGCCCAGTGTCCCACTGCCGACCGGTACGGTAATACCTTTGCCGCTGGAATTGACCGCCATGCCGCGGCGCAAACCGTCGGAAGAGCCCATCGCAATGGTGCGTACCACACCGTCACCGAGTTGCTGCTCCACCTCGAATGTCAGGCCCGCTTCTGCGGTCGACGTTCCGGCATCCGCCAATTGCAATGCTTCATACACCTTTGGCATTTGATCACGCGGAAATTCGATATCGACTACCGCACCGATACACTGAACAATTTTTCCTTGATTCATTTTATGATTTCCTGTCTAGATTGATTCTGTATTTGCCGCGCTGGCCTTAGCCTACAGCGGCAGCGCCGCTGACGATCTCGGAGATCTCGCGGGTGATGGCCGCTTGGCGTGCCTTGTTGTAAACCAGCTTGAGCTCGCCAATCACGCTCTTGGCGTTATCGGAAGCGGCTTTCATCGCCACCATGCGTGCGCTTTGTTCGGATGCCATGTTTTCCACTACCCCCTGGTAAACCAGCGACTCGATGTAACGCACTAACAATTCGTCTATTATCTCTTTGGCCTCCGGTTCATAGATATAGTCCCAGTTGCCCTCGGCCGTTCCCATCTGCTCGCCAGATAGCGGCAGCAATTGCTCAACACTCGGCTCCTGTTTCATCGTGTTGATGAAATGGTTGTAGCCGATGTGTATTGCGTCGATCTCACCGGCCGTATAGGCATCCAGCATCAATTTCACCGCGCCGATCAGCTTTTCGACATGCGGTGTATCGCCTAGACCCGTCAGATGTGACTTGATCTTGGCACCGATACGCGACATGAATCCCATTCCCTTGTTGCCGATCGGACACACCAGAAGTCCTTTGCCCTCGCTTTCCCATGTTTTCATGCGGGTGATGGCAAGACGCAACATGTTGGTATTCAAGCCGCCGCATAGCCCTTTATCCGAAGTCACGACAATAAGGCCGACGTTTTTGATTTCCTCTCGTTTTACCAAAAACGGATGCTTGTATTCCGGATTGGCGCGCGACAAGTGCGCAGCAACCGCGCGGATCTTTTCGGCATAAGGGCGGGCTGCGCGCATGCGTTCCTGTGCTTTGCGCATCTTGGCAGCGGCGACCATTTCCATGGCGCGCGTGATCTTGCGTGTATTTTCTACACTCTTGATCTTTGCGCGGATCTCTTTACTGCCAGCCATCTTTCAACCCGCCTTAATAAACAGCCGTAGACTTGAATTTCTCTATCGCGGCAGACAGCAGTTTTTCATTATCTGCATTCAAATCTTTGCTTGATTCGATTTCGTCCAACAGTTTTTGGTTATTGGATTTCAGGAAGGCATGCAATGCCGTCTCGAACGCCAGCGCTTTATTCACCGGCACGTCATCGAAATAGCCCTTGTTAACCGAGAACAACGTGACCGCCATGTCTGCGACCGACAACGGCGCATACTGCAGTTGTTTCATCAGTTCGGTCACCAAGCGGCCTCGCTCCAACTGCTTGCGTGTAGCTTCGTCCAGATCGGATGCAAACTGCGCGAACGCGGCTAATTCTCGATACTGCGCCAATGCCAAACGTACACCGCCACCGAGTTTCTTGATCACCTTGGTTTGTGCTGCACCGCCCACACGAGACACCGAGACACCGGCGTTGATCGCGGGACGGATACCAGCGTTGAAAAGATCGGTTTCCAAAAAGATCTGTCCGTCCGTGATGGAGATCACGTTGGTAGGAACGAATGCAGAAACGTCACCGGCCTGCGTTTCAATAATAGGCAATGCGGTCAATGAACCTGTCTTGTCCTTTACCTCTCCTTTGGTGAAGGCCTCGACATAGTCTGCGTTCACACGTGCTGCGCGTTCCAGCAAACGGGAGTGCAGATAGAACACATCACCGGGATAAGCTTCGCGGCCGGGAGGGCGGCGCAACAACAGGGAAATCTGCCGGTATGCCCATGCCTGCTTGGTCAGATCGTCATAAACGATCAGTGCATCCTGGCCGCGATCGCGGAAATATTCGCCCATTGTGCAACCCGCATATGGCGCAAGGAATTGCATCGCGGCGGAATCCGATGCAGTTGCCGCAACCACAATGGTATAACCCAGCGCACCGTGCTCCTCGAGTTTGCGTACTACGTTGGCTACGGTCGATGCCTTCTGACCTACCGCAACATATATACAGGTCATGTTCTGACCTTTCTGGTTGATGATGGTATCAACCGCCACGGCAGTCTTGCCTGTCTGGCGGTCGCCAATGATCAATTCACGTTGGCCCCGACCGATCGGAACCATAGAGTCGATCGATTTCAGGCCGGTTTGTACCGGTTGATCAACCGACTTGCGCGCGATCACGCCCGGCGCCACTTTTTCAATCTTGTCGGTCATCATTGCATTGACCGGCCCTTTGCCATCGATAGGCTGCCCCAGTGCATTCACCACACGTCCGCAAAGCTCGGGACCGACTGGCACTTCCAGAATACGGCCAGTACATTTGACGGTGTCTCCCTCGGTGATATGTTCATATTCACCCAATATCACCGCACCGACAGAATCACGTTCAAGGTTAAGTGCCAAGCCGAATGTGTTGCCTGGGAATTCCAGCATTTCACCCTGCATCACGTCGGAAAGTCCATGTACACGGACAATACCGTCGGTAACGCTGACCACGGTACCTTCGGTACGTGCTTGCGTTAGTGCTTCGAAGTTTTCGATGCGTTCGCGTATCAGATTGCTAATTTCAGAAGGGTTGAGCTTCATCTGTATTTCCTCAGTGATGTATCTTTCGTCAAGCCAGCGCGTTTGCCATTTCGCCGAGTCGGGTGCGAGCAGAACCATCGATCACCTTGTCTCCTGCGCGAATGACCACACCGCCCAGCAATTCTTTGTTTACTTTACAGACCAGGTTGATATCGCGGCCCATTTTTGCCTTCAGCGAACTAATGATCTTTTCCTGTTGTGCTGCAGACAACTCGAACGCTGAATCAACCACTACATTCACGGTTTTTTCCGCTTCAGCCCGTAACACTTCAAATATTGCTGCGATTTCCGTAAGCAGAAGCAGGCGCTGATTCTCCACCAGGAGCCGTATAAAATTGCGCTGTTGGACATTGGCCTTCCCACCAGACAAAGCTTCGACCAAGCTTTCGATTTTTGATTTGGTAACACGTGGGCTGGTCACCACTGTGCGAACTTCCGGATAGGAGATCGCCTCTGCCAGAGATACAAGCATCTCAGACCAGCCTTTCAGGTCGTCCAATTTTAGCGCTTCTTCAAATGCCGCCTGAGCATAGGGCCTCGCAGTCGTCAGGGCTTCAGCCATGGTTATTTGATTTCCGCGACAAGCTTATCGAGCAGGTCATTGTGTGCATTGGCATCAATTTCACGACCGAGGATCTTGCTGGCGCCTGCCAGCGCGATGGACGACACTTGTGTGCGCAATTGCTCCTTGGCGCGAAACACTTCCTGATCGATCTCGGCCTTAGCTCCGGCGATGATACGATCACCTTCTATCTTGGCCTGATTTTTGGCGGCTTCGACAATTTCGCTGGCGCGCTTTTCACCATTGCTCACTATTTCATTAACCTTTTCCTTTGCCTCGCGCAAAATTTCAGCTGACCGCTTGGCTGCCAATTCCAAATCATTCTTCGCCCGCTCTGCATCCGCCAAACCATCGGCGATATGTTTTTTGCGCTGATCAAGCGCAGCCATGATGGGCGTCCATATGAACTTCATGCAAAACCACACAAACATTGCGAACATGATTGTTTGAGCTAAAAGAGTCGCATTGATATTCATGCAAGCTACCTTTCTAAATTATGCTTTATCGCTATGGATTGATTAACTCACCACTGCAAACAGGACATACAATGCAATACCGACAGCAATCATCGGAACCGCATCGACCAAGCCCATCACAATGAAGAACTGAGTGCGCAGCATTGGTATGAGCTCAGGTTGGCGAGCAGCGCCTTCCAAGAAGCGCCCGCCCAGAATACCGATACCAACGGCGGCGCCTAACGCGCCCAGGCCCATCATCAGGGCTCCGGCGATGTAAAGCATTGCATTTGCCATTTCCATTTTCTTTTTCTCCTGTTAAAAAATTGTAGTTGATAAAATCTAGTTTAATGATGCTCCTGATGTGCCATATCCAGATAAACCACAGTCAGCGTCATGAATATGAAAGCCTGCAAAGTGACGATCAGAATGTGAAAGATTGCCCAGCCTAAAGACAGCAGTATCTGCGATCCGTACAGTGTAACGCCTCCCGGTGACAGACCCACCCAAGCACCGCCCATCAGCGCAATCAGAATAAAGATCATTTCTCCGGCATACATATTGCCGAACAGCCGTAATGCGAGAGAAAGTGGTTTGGAAATCAGGTTGACGCTCTCCAGCAACAGGTTGACCGGTAAACCCCACTTGCCGAACGGTTGCAATGTCAATTCACCCAAGTATCCGCCCACGCCTTTTATTTTTATGCTGTAGTAGAGAATCAGCAAAAACACCCCTATTGCCATGCCAAAAGTGGCATTCGGGTCAGCGGAAGGCACAATCCTGAAAAATGGAACGCCCAGTTCGTGCATCAACATGGGCAAATAGTCTATAGGCAGCAAGTCCATCAGGTTCATCGCAAAAACCCAAAAGAATATGGTCAACGCCAATGGTGCAATCATTTCATTTTTGCCAGAAAACGAGCCGCGCACGCTACTATCGACAAATTCGACCGACCATTCACAAAAATTTTGAAGCAAGCCGGGGATTCCTGTCGTGATACTTTTGGCAACACTGCGGAACATAAGCATTATTATTATTCCCAGAAACAAAGACATTGCCAAAGTATCTACATTGACTGCCCAAAATCCCATTGCCTTGGCTTCCGCGGGTGTGTGTGCAAAACCCCATGCACCATCCGGCAAATGACCATAAGTCAAATTCTGCAAGTGATGCTTGATGTATTCTGCTGATGTGTGAACTTCGCTAGACATTTTCTGTCACTATCCAATTCTTCTTAAAAACAATCGGCCCGCGAGCATTAACGCTTGACCCATCACAAAGCCACCCAACAATGCAAGCGGAGATAATTTCAATACTGCAAAGCATATGCAAAGCAACAATACGACCACCAAATACCTTTCGGCAGCGTAAAAGTACATGAGCCGTAATTGATGATGTGCTTCTTGGGCAGGATGCAAAGCAGCTCTAGACATTCTCCATGCCAACAATGTTGCATTGACAATGGATATGGCGCCACCGCTTAACACCGCTATCGCAAATTGCGGCGTGCCTTTAATGCTGTAAGCAATGCTTGCGCCAAACAGTGTGGCCACAACCTGCAGCAGGATCCCTTGGCGTGCTAATTTTTTCTCTTTGGCTTCAACATCCAAAACCGCGAGGATGATAGCGGCGTTTTCAGGGGGTGTCAAACAATGTTGATGCGCATCACCGACCACTTTGCTCAAGTTATTAGCCCTTTTTCAGCTTGTTCAGTAGCTCATCGAGCTGATCATGATTCGCATATTCGATGATCAGCTTTCCGCCGTTATTTTTGCCCGGTTTTATTTCTACGCGAGCTCCAAGGTAAGTGCTCATTTCTTCCTGTAATCTTTGCGTGTCTCGACTCAGCTTGTTCACTTTCCTTGGCTTTCTGATTTCTTCAGGTTCCTGGGTTTTCTTCTGCACCATTTTTTCCGCTTCCCGGACGGAAAGCTGTTCCAATACGATTTTGTTGGCGAGCAAAATTTGCTGCGCGCCTTCCAGCGGCAACAGCGCGCGCGCGTGGCCCATATCCAGCTTGTTTTCCATCAGCATATTCTGCACGGCCTTGGGAAGCTTTAGCAGGCGCAGCAAGTTGCTGGCAGCACTGCGAGAACGGCCAACAGCATCCGCGGCGATTTGATGCGTCATTTTGAATTCATCGATCAATCGTTGTATGCCGATTGCTTCCTCAAGCGGATTAAGATTTTCGCGTTGGATGTTCTCGACCAGCGCCATCGCAAGCGCCGCATTGTCCGGGACAGTACGCACCAAAACCGGCACATGGCTAAGGCCTGCAAGTTGTGCTGCACGCCAACGTCTTTCCCCTGCTATGATTTCATAGCTGCTATCGGCAAGCTGACGCACCAGAATAGGTTGCATGATTCCCTGTGCTTTGATCGATGTCGCAAGCTCATTCAGAGAAGTTTCGTCCATATGTGTACGCGGCTGATATTTGCCCGGCTTGAGCATCGTGACATTCAAATCACGCATCACCTCATCCTTTTCACTATTGCCTCCCGACAATAATGCGTCCAGACCTCGCCCCAACCCCTTGTGTAACTTTGCCATAATTGCTTTCCTTATACCGTTGCAGTTGGTTGCACTGCGATGTTCATTAATTCTCCAGCCAAAGCCAAATAAGCCTGCGTTCCTTTTGACAGCTTGTCGTGATACATCACCGGCACCCCATAACTCGGCGCTTCTGCCAAACGCACATTGCGTGGAATAACAGTGCGATAAACTTTGTTGCCAAAATGTTCTTGCAATTGGTCCGAAACCTGTTGGGCCAAGGCGTTGCGCGGATCGAACATGGTGCGCAGTAGTCCTTCGATTTCCAAGACCGGATTCAAGTTGGCGCGCACTTTGCGAATGGTGTTTACCAGGTCACTCAGTCCCTCCAGGGCATAGTATTCGCATTGCATCGGAATCATTACGGACTTGGCTGCGCATAAACCATTCAGGGTCAGCAAATTCAGCGCTGGAGGACAGTCTATCAGGACGAAATCGTAGTCTTTGACAACCGGCTGCAACGCTTCGCGCAACCGTGTTTCGCGGTCTGTCATATCCACCAATTCTATCTCTGCGCCAGCCAGATCCCGGTTGGCGGGCAAGAGGTCATATTTTCCAGCCTCGGCGTATACGCGTGCTTCGGCTATTGTTTTACTGCCCAGCAATACTTCATAGACACTGGTTTGCAAATCTCGCTTGTCTATGCCGCTGCCCATCGTAGCGTTGCCTTGCGGGTCAAGATCAATCAGTAATACTCTCTGTTTCGCTGCAGCAAGACTGGCGGCCAAATTCACGGTGGTCGTGGTTTTTCCCACGCCCCCCTTCTGATTGGTTACTGCCAAAATTTTTGTCATGTTGTTTCATTCTCCTTGCATGTAGCTATTACCAGGCTTCGTGCTGCTTGCAACCCCGGAACAATGATGGGTATGATGCTCTCTACTCGGCACCCTTCCGGCATCCCCGCCAATTCTTGTTTTTCCGCCATCCCTTTCATTGCCGCCCATCGGCCGTGCGGAGCCGCAAGATGCCTTGTGCTGCGGAGGAATCTGCCCAACTCTGCAAATGCCCGTGAAATAATCCCGTCAAATAGAATTGGCGCCTGCCAATGTTCCGCTCGCGCGCAAAAAACAGTCGCGTTCTGCACTCCTAGTTCAATGATTGCCTGTTGCACAAAACTGGTCTTTTTACTGTTGCTATCCAACAAACTGAATTGCCATTCTGGCTTGGCGATTGCCAATACCAGCCCAGGCAAACCTGCTCCGCACCCTACGTCCAGCCACCGTCCTTCCCACAAATATGGCAATACAGCAAGGCTATCTAGCAAGTGATTACTCACCATTTGTTGCGGATCACGTATTGCTGTCAAATTATAAATCTTGTTCCATTTGTGCAATAAAGCAATATAATCCAGTAACTTGTCTTGCATTTCCGCACTCAGTGAAATTCCCAGTTGTTCACTGCCGTTCTTTAATTCTTCTGCCGGATTCACGCGTGCTTTTGTTTCGGTTTTGTGTCGAGAAATCCACGTTTCAGATGTACCAACAACAATGAAATTGCCGCGGGAGTAACTCCAGATATACGAGCTGCCTGCGCAATTGTTTCGGGTTTATGCAGATTGAGCTTTTGCTGTACCTCGATAGAAAGCCCGCGCACCCCACAATAGTCCAGTTCTTCCGGCAAGCCCAAATTTTCATATTGTTCATTGCGCCCGATTTCATAACGTTGACGTTCGATATAGCCGTGATATTTCGCTTGGGTTTCCACCTGCTCGGCAACTTTCTCATCTTCTACGCCTCTGCCTGCGCCTGGAAGTGTCATTAGGCTGGTATAGTTCACGTCCGGGCGGCGCAGCAATTCGAGCAGAGCATATTCCCGCTCGATAGGTTTTCCCAACACGCGGATCGCATCTTCACGCGGAAGATTGCGCGGATTTACCCAAGTATTGCGCAGACGCTCTTGCTCTTGTGCGATTGCTTCGCGTTTTTGTTCAAACGCCTTCCAGCGTATATCGTCCACGATGCCCAACCTGCGTCCAATTCCCGTTAATCTCAAATCAGCATTGTCTTCGCGCAATTGGAGACGATACTCGGCTCGACTGGTGAACATACGATACGGCTCGGAAACTCCACGTGTGATTAAATCGTCGACCAATACACCCAAATACGCTTCGTCACGACGCGGACACCATGCCTCTTGTTCGCGCACTTGCAGTGCCGCGTTCAGGCCGGCCAACAACCCTTGTGCAGCTGCCTCTTCGTAACCGGTCGTACCATTAATCTGGCCGGCAAAAAACAGGCCGCGGATCGCTTTGGTTTCCAGAGAACTCTTCAATCCCCGTGGATCGAAATAGTCATATTCGATCGCATATCCTGGCCGCAAAATGTGCGCATTTTGCAAGCCCCTGATCGAGCGAACCAAGTCCAGTTGAATATCGAAAGGCAGGCTGGTGGAAATGCCGTTGGGATATACCTCGTGAGTTGTCAATCCTTCCGGTTCCAGAAATATTTGATGCGATGTTTTGTCCGCGAAGCGTGTGATTTTATCCTCGATCGACGGGCAGTAACGCGGCCCGACCCCCTCGATTACGCCTGTAAACATTGGGGAGCGGTCCAGCCCTCCGCGAATAATGTCATGGGTGCGATTGTTCGTCTCCGTAATCCAGCAGGGTAATTGTCTGGGATGTTGTTTAGCGTTCCCAATGAAGGAAAATACCGGTACTGGATCATCTCCAAGTTGTTCATGCATGACTGAATAATCGATAGTCCTTCCATCAATACGCGGTGGAGTACCCGTTTTCAACCGCCCTACAGGCAGATTCAATTCGCGCAAGCGGTGCGCCAGACTGATTGAAGGCGGATCGCCAGCCCTGCCCGCCTGGTAATTCGATTGCCCCACATGGATCAGCCCAGACAGGAACGTGCCTGTTGTAAGCACCACTGTTTTTGTTCTAAATCGTAAGCCAAGTTGGGTGACCACCCCACTAACCCGCTCCTTCTCAATCGACAGATCGTCCACTGCCTGCTGAAACAACCACAGATTAGGCTGGTTTTCCAGGCGGCTGCGAATGGCTTGCTTGTACAGCAAGCGATCGGCTTGGGCACGCGTGGCGCGCACCGCGGGCCCCTTGCTGGAATTCAGGGTTCTGAACTGAATCCCGCTCTTGTCGGTAGCAACTGCCATCTCCCCACCGAGCGCATCTACCTCCTTGACCAAATGCCCCTTCCCTATCCCGCCAATGGACGGATTACAGGACATCTGCCCCAGTGTTTCTATGTTGTGACTAAGCAACAATGTCTTACAACCCGCGCGAGCGCTGGCCAATGCCGCCTCAGTACCGGCATGACCCCCGCCTACCACGATCACATCGAAAGAATCTGGAAAATTCATGTTAATGCAGCTCTGAAAAGGACGCGCATGATACAACAGCCAAGCTGCAACCCCAAACAGGTTGTTTCACGTGAAACAACCCAAGGGATTCCGAAGCCCGAAACTTCCTGTTTCACGTGAAACAAACTCTGCTATTTTCCGATGCAGAACCTGCTAAAAATTTCACCCAGTAGGTCATCCGACGTAAATTCCCCGGTAATTTCGTTCAAAGAAAGCTGCGCCAATCGCAGTTCCTCGGCAAACAACTCAGCTTTGGCCAAAACCTCGTGAGCGGCTTCCAAGTGGTATTGCGCCTGGTTCAAAGCACGCAAGTGACGCTCACGCGCCATAAATGCTCCGCTTTCCTGATCTCGCCAGCCCACCAATTTCAAAATCTTGTAGCGCAGATCTTCCAAGCCAGTGCCAGTTTTGGCTGATACATACACATACTGATCTGATCCTTCGACATGGTGCTTAGGTTTGCCAGTCAATAGATCAAATTTATTCAACACCAATAGACATGGTATGTCTGCGGGAAGATTCGCAAGAATTTCTTTATCTTTAGCAGTCATGCCCTGACTGGCATCCAGCAGCAGCAATATCAAATCCGCACGGCACAAAGTCTGGTGGGTTCGGGCTATACCCATGTTCTCGACAGTGTCCTGGGATTCTCTTAGCCCTGCGGTGTCCATGATGTACAACGGCACTCCGTGAATCTGGATCGCCTGGCGGATGACATCCCGAGTGGTTCCCGGAATATCACTGACCAGTGCTATCTCTTCCCCGCTCAACTGATTCAGCAGGCTGGACTTTCCAACATTAGGTTGCCCCGCAATGACAATATGCGCGCCTTCACGCAATAAACTTCCCTGCTTGGCGGTGCCCAATGTCTCTTGTAACTTCAGCCGGATATGGCTCAATAGTGAGTCACGCCGCTCGAGGTCGACGACGTCTACCTCCTCTTCCGGAAAATCCAGTATCGCTTCGACTAACATGCGCAGGTAAATTAGTTCGTCAACCAATTCATGAATGGCGGCGGAAAAATCGCCGCGCAAAGAACGCATTGCGCTTCGCGCAGCCTCCGAGGAATTGGCTTCGATCAGATCAGAGACACTTTCTGCCTGTGCCAGATCAAGCTTGTTATTCAGGAATGCACGGCGCGTGAATTCTCCCGGTTGCGCAAGACGCGCCCCCAGATCAAGACACCGTTGCAATAATAGTTGTAACACGGCAGGGCCACCGTGTCCGTGGAGTTCCAGTACATTGTCACCGGTATAGGAATGGGGTGAAGGAAAATATAAAGCCAATCCCCGATCCAGCGCATCACCATTTTCGTCGAGGAATTCGCAATAGGTGGCTAGCCTTACAGATGGCAATTTGCCCAGAATACCAGTAGCCAGCGCTTCAATTTCCAGTCCCGAGATTCGTATTACGCCAATACCGCCTCTGCCCTGAGCCGTGGCTATAGCAGCAATAGCATCAACGTTTGGCGATTGCACCTTTGCTGCCCTTCTCAGCTGATCTGGTGATGTACCACTGCTGAGCGATGGAAAGAAGGTTGTTCACAATGGAGTACAACACCAACCCGGCAGGGAAAAAGAAGAACATCACGCTGAAAACAATAGGCATAATTTGCATTACTTTGGCCTGCATGGGATCGGGAGGTTTTGGATTAAGGCGCATTTGAATAATCATGCTTGCCCCCATAATCAAAGGCAAGATGTAATATGGATCGGCTGCGGACAAGTCAGTAATCCAGCCAAAAAACGGAGCATTGCGCATCTCGACGCTAGACAAAATTGACCAATACAAAGCGATAAAAACAGGAATTTGAATGATTACCGGCAAGCACCCGCCCAGTGGATTTATTTTTTCCGTTTTATACAATTCCATCATGGCGCGATTTAATTGTTCGCGATCATCTGAATATTGCTGCTTGATTTTTTCTAACTTGGGCGCAACCAACCGCATCTTTGCCATGGAACGGTAACTTGCCGCAGAAAGAGGGAAGAACAGCAGCTTGATCAGGAAAGTAAGCAAAATGATGGAAACTCCCCAGTTGTGTGTCCAGGAGTGGAATAACGACATCACCCAGAAAAGCGGGACGGCTATGACGGTAAGCCATCCGTAATCAACCGTAAGCCCCAGGCCGGGAGCGATTGTATCCAGATTAGCCTCGGTAGGTCCCGCGTACAATGTAGAGCTTGCTTGAGCTTTCTGCCCTGGATTAATAATCATGCTTGGTAGCACAACCCCAACGGAATACAGGCCTCCATCCAGTTTATGGGTGAAATATTCGCGGTCGGTTTTTTCCTTTGGTAACCATGCAGCCACAAAATAATGTTGCAAGATACCTATCCAGCCATTGTCGGCTTGCTTTGGATATTCAAGCTTCCCTTTGTCTATATCCGAAAATTGGACCTTTTTGAGTTTTGCCTTCTCGGTATAAACTGCAACACCGGTGAATGTAGGCAAGAATCGCAGACTTCCTTCTGGCGCGCCGCTATCCCGGATCAGTTGAAAGTAGCTACTTGTAGTTACTGATTGTTTTCCCTCATTTTCCAATTCATAGGCAATGTCAATCAAATAACTCCCTCTGTGGAAGGTTATTACCTTGGTCACTTTCAGTTTGGAATTTCCAGTCGCCTTCAGTCTTACCTGCACCTGTTCAGCGTTTTGTGCAAGCACATACTGATTTTGTTCGGCAACAAAGAGGCTGTTGTGGTTGGGAAGACCCTTTCCGATCAGCCCGCTTTGAGCATAGTAATTGTGTGTGCCTTTACCGCGATCAAAAAGTACCAACGGCCTAGACTTGTCCAGGCTATCCGGGTGTTTTAGCAAAGCTAAGCGATTGATATCACCACCAACAGTACTAATCTCCACATCCAATATGTCGGTTTTTACATGTATATTTTGTCCGGCAGCCTGTTTATTTGATGATGTGGATATGGGTTCTGTCCCTGACGGTGCAGGCTGGATTGAACCAACGGGTACCGTTGATTGTGATGTTTCTTTGTTTGCCGATGCGCTCTGCTGTACTTGCTGCTCAGGATGTTGATGGCGTTGCCATCCATCCCAGACTAACATCAGAGAAAAAGAGAAAATTAGAAATAGAAATATTCTTTGCAAATCCATTATCTGGCCTAAATAAATTATTAGGGTGTGGGGTCGTATCCGCCAGGATTCCAAGGGTTGCAGCGTAGTAAACGCCTAATACTGATCCACCCGCCTTTTACTATGCCGTGTTTGGCAATAGCTTCACATGCATAATGCGAGCAACTCGGGGTAAATCTGCATGATGGGGAGACAAGCGGACTAATTAGATATTGATAGCCGTGTATCAACGTGATTATGATTTTGCGCATCTGCCTTCTACTTGGCTAAACAACTTATTTAAATTATCGATTCGCATATCGACCTTCCGGGAATAATCCCCACTCAGCTTCACAACCAGGTCCAGTTTGCTATGCTTGATGTTGTGTTGGCGAAAAGCTTCCCGAATCAATCTCTTAACTCTATTTCGATCTGTTGAGTTTGGTAATTGCTTTTTGCTTGCGATTATCCCAAGTCGGGCATTATTCTTGGAGTTGTGAGTAAAAAATACTTTGAAGTGTTCATTCGCAACATTGTTTTCACGAATAACATGATCAAAACCATCCGCACGCAATAATCTGCACGCGTAAGTAAATTTTGAAGAATTGCTAGACCGCGAGTCTTGCACGGCCCTTTGCCCGGCGAGCCCGGATTACCGCCCTGCCTCCACGTGTCTTCATACGCACCAAAAAGCCGTGGGTACGTTTTCTTTTCACTACGGATGGTTGGTAAGTACGTTTCATGATTTCTTCCTCAGCAATTTCGTAAAGCGCGCTATTACAAAGCCTTGACACATATGTGTCAAGCATATTTTACATTTTTGCCTGTGGATAAGTTTGAAATTGCGATGTAAAATAGCAAAACGCTATTCATACCAATAAACCTTTCTCAGCAACCCACTATGCAGGACCTTTCTTTTTGGGATACATGCCTCAGTTCGTTTGAAAAGAGCCTGCCCCCGCAACAATATAATTCATGGATTAAACCTCTTCTACTTAAGAGCGAGAACGGAACCCTGGTACTTACAGCACCAAACAGTTTTACCTTAAAGCTTGTGCAAGAGCGCTTTTTTCCAGAGATCAGCAGACAGGCAAGATTAGCCTATCCTCAAGTTCCGCCGTTCGAATTTCGTATTCTGGATTCTGCAGCGGTAAATAACTCTGCCAAGTTACCCCCTCTACAAAAAGCGATTGCCTCAACTGAAAACAAACCCAAAATCGAGACTTCATTTAGAGGTTATGGAAAATTAAATCCCAGCCTTACATTCGAAAATTTCGTTATCGGGAAAGCCAATCAACTAGCCTTTGCTGCAGCAACACAGGTAGCCGGACTACCGGGAGCTTCTTACAACCCTTTGTTTATATATGGCGGTGTTGGACTTGGTAAAACACATTTATTACAAGCAATCGGCAATCAAATTCGTCTTAATAATCCTCAAATTAAAATATGCTATATGCATGCTGAAAGATATGTTGCTGATGTTGTTCGTGCATATCAAACAAACAAATTTGAAGAATTCAAACAGTTCTATCATTCACTGGATGTCCTGCTTATCGACGATATTCAATTCTTTGCCGGAAAAGCCAAAACTCAGGAAGAGTTTTTTTACGCATTCAACACGTTAGTTGATACACATAAGCAGGTTATCCTTACCAGCGATACCTTTCCAAAAGAGATAAACGGTTTAGAAAGCCGCCTGGTATCGCGTTTTGGCTGGGGTTTGACTGTTGCAATCGAATCACCCGAATTAGAAATGCGCGTGGCTATTCTTTTGAAAAAGGCGGCCCTAAGCGGCTATTCGCTTAACGATGAAGTCGCATTTTTCGTCGCAAAGCACGTCAATTCAAACGTCCGGGAACTCGAGGGTGCATTAAAGCGCGTAGAGGCCTACACCAAGTTCCACAAGCTCAATATTTCCGTTGAAACGGCAAGGGAAGCATTAAAGGATATTCTGGTTGCACAAAGCCGTCTAATATCTATAGACAATATCCAAAAGACGGTAGCTGATTATTACAGGATCAAAATGGCCGAGTTACTTTCAAAAAAACGAACCAGGAACCTGACCCGACCCAGACAAATAGCGATGTCATTAGCTAGAGAACTAACTACAATGAGCTTACCAGAGATCGGTTATTCATTTGGCGGTAAAGATCATTCAACCGTAATTCATGCTTGCAAGACTGTTTCTAATCTGCGAAATGCGGATACGTCAATCGATGCAGACTATAAAATCCTGTTGCAAACATTAAGAGGATAAACCTGTAACAGTTTTGTGGATAAATTGTGTGTATATACGATTTTAAAGTTTTACATAAAGTTAACAACATTCTCCTCATTAGTTTTCAACAACATATAAACCAGATAATCTGTAAATATATTACTGTTTTAAATATGATTTACAAGTAATTAACACAAAACAAGATCATTATTAGATTGATTAGGAATTAATATTATGTTTATAGATAAAACAGAAAAAGAAACTCTGCTCAAACCACTTCAGATTGTAATTGGAATTGTTGAACGCAAACAAACACTGCCTATTTTGTCGAATGTATTAATAGAAAAAGAACCAGGAAAAATCCGTTTTACTGCAACAGATTTGGAAATCCAGATGACAACAACAATAGATTCGAAAGCAGGAGGCAAGGAAGTATCCAGTATTACTGTGGGCGGGAAAAAACTTCAGGAAATACTTCGGGTTTTACCAGATCAAAGCAAAATTTCAATTGAAACAAAGGAAAACAAAGCGCTTATAAAATCTAACAAGAGTAAATTCAGCCTGCAAACGCTTCCAGCTCAAGATTTTCCAAAACTTAATAGTTTGATAACTGATGCTAAAAAAATAATTTTGCAGCAATCTCTGCTTAAGTCGTTATTACTTTCTGTACAGTATGCAATGGCGCAACAAGATGTGCGCTATTATCTTAACGGCGTATTGTTAATTGTTGAGGGCAAGAATCTAAAAGTTGTAGCTACTGATGGCCATCGGTTAGCTTTTAATGCCGGCTTAATTAAAGGTGATTTTGAGAAGCAGGAAATAATAATTCCTAGAAAAGCTGTTACAGAACTTTGCAAACTGCTTGGTGATACTGATGAGAACGTTGAAATCGAGTTTTCAACACAACAAATCAAGGCAACATTTTCCGGTATTAATTTAATTTCCAAAGTTATTGACGGAAAATTTCCCGATTATGAAAGAGTCATCCCGAAATACAGCAACCATCTCACAATGAATCGAGAACTGATTCAACAGGCCCTGCAACGAGCAGCAATATTATCAAATGAAAAATTCAGAGGTGTTCGCTTCGTACTAACAGAAAAAAATCTTAGTATCATCAGCAGCAACAGTGAACATGAGGAAGCACAAGAAGAAATTGAAACCGACTACCACGGAGATGCTATAGATATAGGATTCAACGTGAATTATCTGATGGATGGATTAAATAACATTAGCAGTGAATCGGCAATATTTTCCTTTGGAGATCCCAATAGCAGCATTTTGATCACTACTCCAGACAATCAAGAATTCCGCTACGTAGTTATGCCAATGCGTATATAAATGCGATTAATATTTGAAATATAACCATATATCAAGAAAGAATTAGATGGGTGAATATACCTCCAGCAGTATTAAAGTGCTAAAAGGATTGGAAGCAGTTCGAAAGCGTCCCGGAATGTATATCGGCGATACCAATGATGGCACGGGTTTGCATCATATGGTATTCGAGGCTGTAGACAACGCAGTAGACGAAGCTTTAGCCGGACATTGTGATGAGATAAGCGTAACAATTCATGCCGATAATTCAATTAGCGTGAGTGATAACGGACGGGGGATTCCAACAGATATCCATAAGGAGGAAAATCGTTCTGCAGCCGAAGTTATTATGACGATCCTTCATGCGGGTGGAAAATTTGACAGCAATTCATACAAGGTTTCCGGTGGTTTGCATGGTGTGGGGGTTTCAGTCGTAAATGCTTTGTCAGAATGGTTGAAACTGACTATATATCGCGATGGAAAAGAGCATTTCATGGAATTTCATCACGGCGAACCGGTAGCCCCGTTAAAAATTCTAGGTGAGTCAAACAAAAGAGGAACGATTGTCCATTTTCTTCCGGCCAAAGAAACTTTTGGCGTAGTTGAATTCCACTTCGATATCCTGGCGAAACGTCTGCGAGAACTGTCATTTCTAAATAACGGTGTAAAAATCTCACTTTTAGATCACCGCAATGGGAAGGAAGAAAATTTCGCGTTCAGCGGCGGCATCAAAGGTTTTGTCGAATACATGAACCGCAACAAATCGGCACTTCACCCTACCGTATTTTATGCAATCGGCGAAAAAGATGGAATCACGGCGGAAATCGCCATGCAGTGGAACGATTCATACCAGGAAACAGTGCAATGTTTTACCAATAATATTCCACAACGCGACGGAGGCACGCATCTAACGGCATTGCGTACCGCGATGACTCGCACACTGAACCAATATATCGAAACAGAACAGTTGGCAAAAAAGGCCAAGGTAGATACAACCGGTGACGATATGCGAGAAGGCCTGACAGCGGTGCTGTCAGTAAAATTGCCTGACCCGAAATTTTCCTCTCAGACAAAAGATAAGCTGGTTTCCTCAGAGGTCCGTCCAGTCATCGAAGATCTGATAGGCCAACAAATGAGCTCATTTTTGCTGGAAAAACCAAATGACGCGAAAATAATCGTCAATAAAATTATCGAAGCAGCCCGTGCTCGTGAAGCAGCACGAAAAGCGCGTGATCTGACTCGCCGGAAAGGAATTCTGGACGGCATGGGCCTACCCGGAAAACTGGCAGATTGCCAGGAAAAAGACCCGGCCTCGTCGGAGCTGTACTTGGTAGAGGGTGATTCAGCCGGGGGTTCAGCCAAACAGGGGCGCGACAGGAAGTTTCAAGCCATCTTGCCGCTAAAAGGAAAAATCCTGAATGTGGAGAAAGCCCGTTTTGAAAAATTGATCGCATCACAAGAAATTGCAACATTGATAACTGTATTGGGCACGGGTATCGGCAAAGACGAATACAATCCAGATAAATTGCGATATCACCGCATCATAATCATGACTGACGCGGATGTGGATGGTTCGCATATACGCACATTGTTGCTCACATTCTTTTATCGGCAGATGCCTGAGTTGGTTGAGCGAGGGCATATTTATATTGCGCAGCCGCCACTGTATAAAATCAAGCAAGGCAAAGAAGAGCGCTACCTGAAGGATGATCAGGAAATGAAGATCTACATGCTTAAATCCGCATTGAATAATGCTGCATTATATCCAGCAGCAGATGAGTTACCGATCCAATCAGAAGCGCTTGAACTTCTTGCTAAGCAATATTTCCTTGCTGAAGCAGTGATTGATCGTTTATCGCGGTTTACCGCGCCGGAAGCCAGTCATGCGCTGCTGATTTTGCCCGCATTATCGCTAGATGATTTAGAGCAAGCGCAAAACAGCGCAAACCAGCTTGAGGCGGCCTGTGGAGGAAGCATTAAAGTCACGGTTGAAACCGACGAGACCGGTGAGTATAGGTTGAGTTTGGAAAAGACATATCACGGGAATCACTCAGTCAGCTATATGGATAAAGATTTTCTGAATGGGAGCGATTATGTGCAGATCCGCCAAGCAGCCGAAATGCTAAATGGCCTTATCAAACCGACGGCGTACATAGCAAGAGGCGATCAAAAGCGCGCCGTGTCGAGTTTCAAACAGGCCATTGAATGGTTGCTTGATGAAGCGAAACGCAGTGTCAATATACAGCGATATAAAGGCCTGGGAGAGATGAATCCATCGCAATTGTGGGAGACCACCATGGATGTGAAGAATCGTATTTTGCTGCGCGTACGTATCGAGGACGCGATTTCTGCCGACGAGATATTCACTACCTTGATGGGCGATGTGGTCGAGCCGCGCCGGGCATTCATAGAGAAGAATGCGCTGGGGGTAAAGAATCTGGATGTGTAGATATTGAAAGATGCTGCTTTACAAGTTCCAGTGCTGTTTCTGTCGCTCCGCGATAGGTTTCTACATATTCTATGCACTGATGCCGCATCCTGTCCAAACTAACGCTGTCGTGGAATAAACGTTGCGCTTCATTGGCGAGCCCTGCAACATCGCAAACTTGAACCGCAGCACCGGCCAAAACAGCCTGCCGTGTTGCTTCATCAAAGTTATATGTATGCGGACCGACCAGAACCGGCGTGCCTACCGCGCAGGCTTCAATCAGATTTTGTCCGCCATAAGGCAGCAGGCTTCCACCAATGAAAGCAAGATCGGCAGCAGCGTAGTAGGCGAACATCTCTCCCATGCTGTCTCCCAGCACCACCTGAATTTCCGAAGGCACCGTCTGGTATTGCAGTCCGCTGCCGTAAGATTCGCCTTCCTGTTTCAATTCACTCCTGCGAAGAAAAGAAATTCTCCGCTGTTCTAGCATGGTTGCAACGGTTTCAAACCGTTGAGGATGGCGCGGCACGATCACCAGCAGCAGACCCTCAATATGGACATCCAGCAGTGCTTCAAGCAGCAATATCTCTTCGCCTTCTCGTGTGCTGGCAGCGAGAAATACTTTCCGCGTGGGGCCAAACTGCTCGCGCAATTGTTTGCCCAGTTCCAACATGGCTCGAGGCGGCTCGATATCGAATTTTAGGTTGCCCATAACGGAAACATTGATTGCACCGAGGCTTGTCAGGCGCGCGGCATCAACAGATGTTTGAGCTGAGACCGCGGCGAGTTTACACAATGCGTCGCGGGTAAGTTGCGCAAAACGCGCATAACCACGTGCTGAATTTTCTGACATGCGCGCGTTCAGCAGCAGCAGCGGAATGCGGTTTAAATTACATGCGCGTATCAAGTTGAACCAGATCTCGGTTTCCATCAGGACGCCAAGTTGCGGGCGAAAGTGGAGCAAAAACCAATTGACCGCAAACGGATAATCATATGGGAGATACACACGCAAAACCCTATCGCCGTATATTTGCTTGCTGGCAGCGCGGCCGGTTGGTGTGGTATGGGTGAGTAAAATCTGATGTGAAGGATAACTTGCAAGCAGCCTTGTTACGAGACTTTGTGTGGCGCGTGTCTCTCCGACAGAAACAGCATGCAACCAGATGACCGGTTTGTCGCTTCGTGTGGAATATAAACCGAAGCGCTCACCTATGTTGTGGAGATATTCTGGCTGCTTGCGAGCACGCCAGATCAGGCGCATAAAAACGTATGGCAACAGCAGCCATAACGTAAGCGTATAGAGGAATAACATTCAGCGAGATTCTCGTTTGATAATTATGCTATTAATAGTAGTGCCCTTGGCCATGCTGCTCAAGAATAACATTTGTTGTAATCTCGAGTGCCAACTAGAATGACCAAGTTTTCTGGTTGCCAAACGGCTGAGAATGGCCGGTAACTGCTTTTTATATCCATAATGAAAATTCTCGTTGTTAGGTTATCCTCATTGGGTGATGTTCTTCACCTGTTTCCCGCAATCAGCGACCTGCGCCGCCATGTCCCCAACGCGGAGATACACTGGTTGGTCGAACCGGCCTTTTCCGAATTGGTGCGATGGCATTCGGCAATCGACAAGGTCATTACAATACCATTGCGCTCGCATAAAAAAATCTGGTGGAAGATCCCTGCGCTGTTAATAAAGTTACGCCAACAATTACGTGCCGAAAAGTACAATATCGTGCTGGACGCGCAGGGATTGCTCAAAAGCGCAATACTGGCGCGCTTGGCGGGTAATGCCGTATATGGTTTTGCCGCAAGCAGCACCAGAGAGCCGCTGGCGTCGTGGTTTTATAAAAAGACAGCCAAAGTACCGAACGGTATTCATGTTATCGAAAAAAACCGCCAATTGGTAAAAGCAATCTTTGCTGCCGATATCGAGCATCCAGCCGATTTCGGGCTGGAAAGATTTCGCCGCCAACAATTGCAGGTTGAATTACCCGAGTCTATTAATGAGTTTACCAAGCGGCCTTATATCGTGCTGTTGCACGGTACTACCTGGAATAGCAAGTACTGGCCGGAACCATACTGGAAAGAGTTGATTGGCTTGCTAGAACAGCAAGGTTGGCACTGCCTGCTGCCATGGGGCAACGAGGATGAACGATTGCGTGCACACCGATTACTTGAAGCTGGAAATGGATTTTCCCAAGTGATTCCAAAATTGGCGTTGGCGGAACTGGCAGGCGTATTGTTGCATGCTCGCGCATTCATCAGCGTGGAAACCGGAATAGGACATTTGGCGGCTGTGCTTGATGTTCCGGGTGTCATGCTGCATGGACCAACTGATCCGAGCTATAGCGGTATCATGGCCACAAGATGCCGGCATATCACCAGCGGCATATATTGCTCACCTTGTTTCCTGCGAAATTGTCCCAGAATACAAACCAGGCTGGAAGTTCCGCCTTGCCAGCAAGCGATACGGCCATCGCGGGTATTTAACGAATGTCTGGCCTTGGCAGCCTCAACTGACGAAGAGCCACATGCATAAGCTGTTAAAATGCGCCTCCCAATTCAGGTAAATGGCATGACTCATTACCCTCCGATTATCTCCGCATTGGTCACAATGATGCTGACTTTGATTCTTATGATGAACAAGATCGGTACGATAGAAGATGTACCTAACGAACGCTCGTTGCACTCTGAGCCGATACCGCGGATCGGCGGTATCGCCATCATTGCGGGAATATTGTCGGGATGGACACTGCTATTCCAGTTCTGGGCATGGTGGATCGTGCTGCCTGTGTTTGGATTGTTCGCGCTGTCGTTGGTGGACGATGTGCGTAATCTTTCCGCCAGATCGCGGCTGCTCGGTCATTTTGCGGCTGCAATAATGGTATTGGCAGGCGCGGGTGTCGAATGGCAATGGTTGCTGCCGGTTTTGCTTTTTATAGTGTGGATGACCAATCTGTACAACTTCATGGACGGTTCGGACGGTCTGGCAGCTGGTATGGCACTGTTCGGTTTCAGCTTCTATGGAATAGCCGGCTTGATAAATGGCAATGAACCATTTGCGATGATGAATTTTTCCGTAGGAGCGGCCGCATTGGGATTTCTCTACCATAACTTCCATCCTGCCAGGGTATTCATGGGTGACGCAGGCTCAATACCACTGGGTTTCCTTGCTTCTGCATTCGGTGTTTGGGGCTGGCAACTGGGTTATTGGCCTTTCTGGTATCCGATCCTGGTGTTCTCGCCGTTCGTGATCGATGCAACCGTGACACTGCTAAAACGCGCTCGCCGCGGAGAAAATCTTGCTCAAGCGCACCGCAGCCATTATTACCAGCATCTGGTTCAAATGGGCTTGGGACACCGCAATACCGCAATTGCCGAATATGCGTTGATGCTTCTGACCGGCGCTTCCGCATTATGGGGGATTGGTTTGGATGCACAATCGCAAGGCAATTTGCTGGCTTTTTGGAGCGCGGTATATTTGGGGTTGGCGATGTGGATAGACAGGCGCTGGCGCCAATATGAGGCAATGAAAAGAAGTGCTGCCGATGCTTAAAGCTAACGTTCGCACCGCATTGGCGATGCTTCACGACGGAGTTGCCGCCGTGCTGGCATGGTATCTGGCCTATCAGCTGCGCTTCAATTTTGAATTGCCGCCCAGTTTTGCCGCGGAACTAAAGCAGACTCTATTCTTGGTTGTGCCATTACAGCTGGTCATATTTTGGAGCTTGAATCTTTACCGTGGTCTTTGGCGATATGCCAGTACCGCCGATCTGCGGCACATATTCCTGGCAGTCATGCTGTCAGCGGCGACCATTCCGCTGATGTTCCTGATGCTGAGGATGGACCTGGTGATTCCGCGTTCAGTTCTTTTCATCAATCCGTTATTGCTGATCCTGATGATGGGCGGCAGCCGTTTCGCATACAGGCTCTGGAAAGAACAGCGGTTATACGGCAATTTCAAGTTGCATGGAGAACCCGTTTTGGTATTGGGTACAGGCGATGCGGCGGTCAGTCTCGCCAAGGATCTGGTGACAAGCAGCGATTGGCGGCTGGTCGGATTTCTGGATGATGATATCGACAAGCACGGGCGAATGCTGAACGGCATTCGCGTGTTGGGCGAATTGGATAGTTTGCCGGAATGGGTCGAACGCCTAGGTGTATCTCAAGTGATCATCGCCATGCCGTCAAGTTCGCACCAAGAGCGCAAAAGAGCGATACAGTTATGCAATGCCGCGAAAGTCAAGGCGCTTACGGTACCTTCCTTCGACGACTTGATAAGCGGAAAAGTAGCGGTATCGCAGTTGCGTGCAATAGAACTGGATGACCTGCTGGGGCGTGATCCGGTGGCGCTGGATGATGCCGGCTTGCATGGCTTGTTGACCGGGAAGTCGGTTATGGTGACTGGTGCAGGCGGCTCGATAGGTTCTGAAATTTGCCGCCAGATTGCGCGCTTTGTGCCCGCAAGATTGGTATTGTTCGAGGCTGGTGAATTTGCGCTGTATACAATCGAACAGGAACTGAAACAGACTTTTCCCGGGTTGAACATCTTTTGTCTGATGGGCGATGTGCGCGATAGTGACCGGGTTGACGAAGTGATGCGGATCCACCGTCCGAGCGTTTTGTTCCATGCGGCCGCCTATAAACACGTGCCTCTAATGGAGCAGAACAATGCCTGGCAAGCGATACGCAATAACGTCCTCGGCACTTGGACAGTGGCACACGCCGCGCAGCTTCATGGTGTCGGCAAGTTCGTAATGGTCTCAACCGACAAGGCCATCAACCCGACAAACGTGATGGGCGCCAGCAAGCGCTTGGCTGAAATGGTTTGCCAGGCGATGCAGCCGCTTGGCAGTATGCGATTCGTGATGGTGCGTTTTGGCAATGTGCTGGGTAGCACGGGAAGTGTGGTTCCGACATTCCGTGCCCAAATTGCGCGTGGCGGTCCGATCACCGTAACGCATCCGGATATCACGCGCTATTTCATGTCGATACCGGAAGCGGCGCAACTGGTATTGCAAGCCGGACTGATGGGATCGGGCGGAGAAATATTTGTACTGGAAATGGGGGAGCCGGTAAAGATCGCCGATTTGGCAAAGGACATGATACGTTTGTCAGGCTTTACGGAAGATGAAATCAAGATCGAATACACCGGTTTGCGCCCGGGTGAAAAACTCTATGAAGAATTATTGGCGGACAACGAGCATACATTGCCCACCCCGCATCCAAAGCTACGTATTGCTCAGGCAAACCAGTCTGATACAGCATGGTTGGAAAAATTGCTGGTATGGGTTTCTGCAAGTGTCATGGAGGATAACGCAGTACGTCAGGCTCTTGCCAGATGGGTACCCGAATACTCCCCGAATAATCATGTCCCGATTGAGGTGGTATCCACCCATTCCTCGGTTGATATGAATTTACAGACGGAAGCCAAGCATAAGGCAGGTGGATTGAATTGAGACTTCGTCCCGCCATTTTGCAATGTCATCCGCACGTGTCGATGAATGCGATACTGTTTTGGCACATTATTGCGGAACAGGATCATGGCTAAGATCTCCGTCATCATCATCACAAAAAACGAAGCGCACAATATCCGTTCCTGCCTGGAATCGATAAGCTGGGCCGATGAAATCATAGTGGTAGATTCAGGCAGCAGCGATGACACAGTGAACATCTGCAAAACCTTGGGCGCCCAGGTGCATGTAACTTCAGATTGGCCGGGATTTGGCATACAAAAAAACCGCGCCTTGTCCTACGCAACTTGCGAATGGGTATTTTCCATTGATGCGGATGAGCGTGTAACTCCCGAACTGCATTCTGAAATCGATTCCGCAGTAAATAATCCTAACGGCCACTCCGGATTTCGCATACCGAGGTTGTCAAGTTTTTGCGGTCGTTATATGCGCCACTCCGGCTGGTATCCGGATTTTGTCACAAGACTATTCCGTCGCGGTACCGCAAGATTTTCCGAGGACCTCGTGCATGAAAGCCTGATCGTAGACGGATCGGTCGGGAAACTGCGCCAATCGCTGTTGCATGAAACCTTTCGTGACCTGGATGAACTTCTGGAGAAGATCAACCAATATTCGACAGCGGGCGCGCTCACGCTGAGCAGGAAAAACAAAACGGCTACGCTTAAAAAGGCCGTTGCTCGTGCCATTTGGGCTTTCTTTCGGACTTACATATTGCGCGCCGGTTTTCTGGACGGTCGGGAAGGTTTCATGCTGGCGGTTTCAACCGCGGAAAGCACCTATTATCGCCACGCGAAGCTGATGCTGTTGAATAAGCAATGAACATAACATGCAGCATTCTGTCGATACCGCCGAAACCATCAATATCATAGAACCGACGTTGATGACCGAGACCGGCCATTGTTTCAGCTTCCTCACCAGCATCTGCCGGGCCGCAAAAAAATCACCTTTGCGCTTATGGATCAACCGCAATGCCAGTGTTGCATTTACAGGAGAGAACATAGAGGTCAGGAGATACTTCTACCGAAGAATCCGCAGGCTTCAATGCTATCGGTTGTACAAAAAGCTGCTGGCGACCCGTGAAAAATTGTTTGTTTCAACGGCGGGCACCACCGACTTGATGCTCCTGGACTGGGCTTCGAAAGGAAGAATTCCGCAACGCAAGGTGTATCTCTACTTCCATTGGCTCAATATCAGCGATAAGAAGATTGACCGCTTGAGACACATTTCCCGAAAACAGCCGGATGTGACGATACTCGGCCCGACACCCTCGGTCATCAACGCATTCCGGCAGGCCGGTTTCAAAAATGCGCGCATAGCGCCCTATCCCATTTCCGGGGAAGCCCGGCACCATATGGCGGTACATAGTACTTTTACCGGATTGCTGTACGCGGGAGCCGCACGGCAGGACAAGGGGATTTCGGAGGTAGTCGATCTGGTCGAACATATGGACAAACTGGGACTGCAGATTCCTTTCCGGCTGCAGAATTCACCGGATCATCATGGCAAATATGATGCGATTACCAAGGCCGCGATCCAGCGGCTGGAGCAGATTGCCTATCCATATCTGCACCTGTATCCGGAAACGCTCAGTCCAGATGAATACGCACAACTTTTTGCCGGCGCGATCTGCATCCAGCTGTACGACACCGACTTGTTTTCCGACCGGATCAGCGGAGTGACACTGGATGCACTCACTGCGGGGAGCCCGATTATCGCCACGGCCGGCACCTGGATTGCGCGCATGGTGCAAAGGTTCGACGCCGGGAGGATTGTCGATAGCACCGAGCCCGAAGACGTACTGTCAGCGGCCCGGAAAATCATCACGGAATATCCGCTTTACAGCAAGAATGCATATGCAGCAGGTCAAATCCTGCAACAGGAAAACAGCGCCGAACATCTGTTCAATACCCTGGTTGAATAGTCTTACAAAGAACGGCATGATGCAATCACATACCTGCCTCCGCTGCATGCGGACATCGAATGAAAACCGTCAAGCCGCCCGAAAATCCATCTAGCATCCTGGTCGTGGTCACCCGACGCATCGGAGATGTGTTGCTGACCACACCTGTCATACGTTCGTTGCGCCTCGCCTGGCCCGAAGCCAGGATAGACGCGTTGGTATTTTCGGGTACCGAAGGCGTATTTGCCGCCAATTCCGACCTTGACGAGACAATTACTGTTCCGCAGCGCCCAGCTCTGCTTGAACACTTGCAATTGCTGTGGCGCTTGTGGCGCAGCTATGATCTGGCACTGTCGACGATGCCGAGTGACCGCCCAACGTTATACGCTTGCATATCGGGTAAATACCGTGTCGGTCTAATCATGGAGGGCGGTAAACACTGGTGGAAAAAATGGTTGCTGTCGCAGTCAACATTGTTTGACAACATCAATACCCATACGGTGCTGATGAATTTGAAACTTATAGATCTGCTCGGTATTAGTCGCTGCCATGAAGTAGTCGCGTCATGGCTGGCAGATGACGAGGCAGCTGTGCGCAAGGTACTGCCATTCGATCCGGACTCGCAAGCATACGCAGTGCTGCATATTTATCCTATGTATGCATACAAGGCATGGCGACGAGAAGCGTGGTCTGAGTTGGCTGTATGGCTGGATTCACAGGGCATGCGCGTGGTATTGACTGGCGGTAATAGCGTGAACGAATTGGACTATGTGAAAGGATTGATGGTCACGTTGCCGCCAGGAACAGTCGATGCTGCCGGAAAATTGAATTTAGCTGCTGTGGCATGTTTGCTGAGCAAGGCAAGCGTCTACGTTGGGCCCGATACCGTGGTCACACACCTCGCTGCAGCGACTGGTGTCCCTACGGTTGCATTATTCGGTCCATCCAATCCGGTGAAATGGGGCCCATGGCCCAAAGGTTACAGCGAAGACAAAAACCCGTATGTGATGCGCGGAACGCAGCGCGTGAATAACGTAGTGTTGCTACAGGGCGAGGGCGATTGCGTGCCGTGCATGGAAGAAGGTTGTGACCGCCATATTGCAAGCCTGAGTGCTTGTCTGCAGAATCTTCCCTCAGCCAGGGTAATCGATACACTCCGTGGTCTGGTCGGCAGGCTGGTTTAACGCTACCCTAATGCATACCCTGACGATCTACATCCTTTGTCATAACCGTCCGGATTTTGCCGAACAAGCCATCCAGTCGGCGATCAACCAGTCCATGCATACATTCAAATTGATCGTGTCTGACAATTCCAGTAACGATGAAGTCGAGCGAATGGTGAAACGCAAATTTCCATCAATTCGGTACGTGCGCAGGTTGCCAATGTTGGAACCACTCGAGCATTTCAATCGCTGCATGGATGAGGTAGAAACGAAGTACTTTTGCTTGTTCCACGATGATGATATTTTGGGAACGAACTATGTTGAAGAGCTGTTCCGGTGCATAGACAAGTATCCAGGCGCGATCGCCTATGGATGTAATGCGCGTATAGAAAAGGCCGATAGATTGGAAGAGGGAACTTCGTTCCGTTCGTTGCATAGATATGTACACATCAATGGATCGCGCAATCTGGCACAGCGGTATTTTGCCCGTGGCAGGACAGGCATTGCTCCTTTCCCTGGTTATATTTATGACCGTAACTTAGTCGACAGTTTGAGATTTGCGGCTGATGGCGGGAAATATGCTGATGTTACCTGGCTGCTACGGCTAGCCATGAAGGCTCCAATGGTCTGGGTAAGAGCTCCGTTGATGATTTACCGGATTCATGAAAGCAATGACAGCAATGCCGAATCGAAGCGTGACCGTCTGAAAATCCTGGGGTTTCTCAAGCGAAATGAAAAAATATTCGGCATGCTCCTGCTGAGCGATTACCGGTTTTTCATTTACAAAAAGTTGATGGGAACGACAGATAATCTGCATTTTAATAGAAGACGCTTGGCAAGTGCCTTCATGCGCAATCAACGTATCCTACGATATCTTAGACCAGACTATTACTGGTCAATGTTGGTTCGTGCGCTTGCCAAATGGTTTACCTGAGATGATCTACGGAAACGTATTCTCCAATGGACGCAGCAACAATTCCCTTTTCGAAGAGGAAGACAAGATTCATCGCTACAACCCTTCGCACACCATGAGATTGCTGCGGAATACCCTGCTGGCACGGGGTATTGAGATCAATACGCCGGATCTCAATGCCGGCAGGGAGGTTGCGTTTGACCTGCATATCGAAGGTCGGCCGCTTGCCGAGGATGGCATTCCCAAATATCTTATCGCGCTTGAGAACCCCTATTACAATCCACTGAATGCAGATCGCGAATACTGCCGGCACTTCCGGAAGATTTTTGCCTGGGACAAGCGGCTGCATGATCTTCCCAATGCAGTTCCCATCATGGTGCCCAATATCCTGGCATATGATCCGTTTCCTTCTTATGAACAGCGTGATATTTTCAGTTGCCTGATTAATGCCAACAAGGCCTTTCGCAATCCAACTCCGGCCGATCTTTATCAGGAACGCCTAAAAACGATACGATGGTACGAGAAACATTCGCCTGGCCAATTCGAGTTGTATGGCATGGGGTGGGGAAAACCGACCCCGGCCTTCAATCTGACAGGTAAGGTCAGGCGTGGCTTATCCAGTTTTGGCGCAAAGATGTTCGGGTACCGGCCCTTCCCGAGCTATCGTGGAGAATTGCAGGACAAGCGCTCGGTGATGCGACGCTGCAAATTTTCCTATTGCTACGAGAATACGCGCGGCCCGGACAACTACATTACCGAAAAGATTTTCGATTGTTTTCTTGGTGGTTGTGTCCCAGTCTACTGGGGACCGGAAAATGTATTGGAGCATATTCCGGTTGACTGTTTTATAGACAGGCGAAAATTCAAGGATACTGCAGACGTCCATCAATTCCTTCTTTGCATATCGGCTGAAGAGTACAACAATTATCAATTAAATATGAATAGCTTTCTCAAGAGCGATGCAGCAAGGAGATTCAGTGCAGAATATTTTGTTTCGACCGTTGTTGAACATATACTTAATTAAATCAATCGCTAATCAATGAACGCATAATCAATGAAACTATCTTAGGAGTAGCTTGCAAATGAAGTATGATCAAATTACCTTACAAATTTCAGGGAAGAACATCCGAACATTCAAAGAAATATCAATATCAAAATTAACGCGGAGTGTTGCTGCGGCAGATTTTCTAAAAGTTGATCGTGCTTCAATTGTAGTATTTCCAGAAAGCTCCATTGATATCACTCAGGAAGTACTTCTATCTCCCAAAACGCCCTGGGGAATGCCGGTAGGGGTCTTCAAAAGACCCGAAAATAGCAGAACAATCCCTACAGAGCCAGTTGTAGCAATCAATCTAATGAATGTTGAATTGATTAGTGTCATTGGTGCAAGGCTATTGGTTTACGACAACGAATTTATTATCAAAAATTATATCAGCTTGGAAAATCATTTAACGGCTATGAGGTGGTTGGAAAAGAAATGGTCTAAAGGATACTTTTCAATTGCTAGAAAAAAATCCATAAATACAAAGCGAATTGGTGAATATAAATCAGGGATAGATTTTTCAACTGATTCGGGTGATACCAATGTTTATCACTGGGTCACTAGGGTCATGCCAAAAATTAAATTTGTAAGAAGCTTACCAAAAGAAATACCGATTATTTTTTCATATCAACCCAATCGATTCCAGTTAGATTGCCTTAAATTATTTGATGTACAAAATCCTATACTTGTAGTTGATAATGATAATGTCTCAAAATTTCAATCGCTCGTTCTAATTCAGGGCCCGTGGGCGGGTGCGAATCCGCCCCAGATTGGTTGGCTATTTCAAGAAAGCTTAGAGAGATTACCAATCATTTCGAAAAATCACCAACGCCAAGGAATTACTAAGAAATTATTTGTTTATAGGGAAGACAAGTGGGCGAGAAAGCTGATAAACCGAGAAGCGGTAAAGGCTTTTTTAACAGAGCAAGGCTATGAACTCAACTCAGTAAATGGAATTGGTTTCGAAGAAACTGCCGAACTATTTAGCGGCGCTGATGAAATTGTATTTGAGCACGGTGCGGCAGGTATTTGGCTGCTTTTTACAAAGCCCGGCGTAAAGATATTGGAGATATTGCCGGAAAGAAACCATGTAAGCTCAAAAGAGCCAGCAAATTTTTACTTTTGGCTGGCTTTTATAATGAAGAGAAAATTTACTACCATATTATGCAAAAACAGAACATTATCGCCTTTGGCAGAATATGAGGTCGATCTCGATTTGCTCGCAAACGAGCTGCATAGATTGAATTCATAATATTATTTTAATTTGTATTTTAGTCGAGGCAGGACTGATAAATGCTTCGATATTCGTACCAATTGACTTGGGGGTGCAATGGATAAGGTTTTGGTGACGGGAGGGGCCGGGTTTCTGGGCTCGCATTTATGTGATCGATTGATTAAGCGCGGTGATGATGTATTGTGCGTAGATAATTTTTTTACCGGTAATAAACGTAATGTTTCTCACTTATTCAACCATCCACAGTTTGAATTAATGCGCCATGATGTGACCTTTCCATTGTATGTCGAGGTAGACCAGATATTTAATTTGGCATGTCCTGCTAGTCCTATACATTATCAATTTGATCCCGTTCAAACCACCAAAACGAGTGTGCATGGCGCTATAAATATGCTTGGTTTGGCCAAGCGCGTGAAAGCACGCATTCTTCAGGCATCTACCAGCGAAGTGTATGGAGACCCGGAGGTTCATCCACAGCCCGAAGGGTATTGGGGACGAGTCAATCCAATTGGTATTCGTAGCTGCTATGACGAAGGTAAGCGCTGCGCCGAAACCTTATTTTTTGACTACCATCGACAACACGAACTTGAAATTAAAGTTTTACGAATATTCAATACCTACGGACCAAACATGCATCCAAATGATGGGCGGGTAGTGAGCAACTTTATCGTTCAGGCTTTGAAAGGCGAAGACATCACAATTTATGGTGATGGACAACAAACGCGCAGCTTTTGTTACGTGGATGATATGATTGAGGCGATGTTGCTTATGATGTCGAGCCCGGCAGATTTCACCGGGCCGGTCAATGTTGGCAACGCCAGCGAATTTACGATATTGGAATTGGCAGAGATGGTGATGCGCCTAACAGCCTCAAAGTCAAGGTTGATTTTTAAGCCATTGCCGCAAGATGATCCTCAACAACGCAAACCCGATATCGCACTTGCTGAGGCCAGATTGGGATGGAAACCCAAAGTTATTCTTGAAGATGGTCTTAAGGAAACCATAGCTTACTTCAAGCAGTAACTAGCAGCATTCCTATATTATGTTGAGCAGGTCGTGACGGTAATTGCTACCAATCAAGCAACAGTACGAATATTGGGTCACCTCACAACAGGTAATTGCCAAAGTCATTGTCCCTGGGGTGTTAAATGGAAAATGCACGGTTAGCTATTTAACCAAAGATTCGTGTACAAAAAGACCGTCAGTCCAACTCGCCAAGTTGTTGTGGTAATGAAACTCATAGAAAGAAACCAATGAAAAGCGGTTATCTATTAAATATTGAAAAATTTCTGGGAAACTAGATTGGTTTTTGTACATTTTTCCGAAATTCAACTCCAGATAAATTAACCCAATTTTATTCGATTTCAGCAACATTTCAGCGCCCTTGAGCACCTCTAAATCATACCCTTGAGTATCAATCTTTAAGATGTCAATATGACTATCACGTTTAAATAAATCCTCATAGAAATTATCCATTGTCATTATCTCAACTGAATATACTTCGAGTATATCGTTATCGACAATCTTATCGGCCTCAAGAAATGAACTCATAACGGATGACTTGTGTTCATTGAAGGCCATCTTGTGATTATGTGCGCCCAATGCGAAATTCATCAAGCTTACATTTTTCAAATGGGACGTCTTATCTTTTAATATTGAAAATGCATTTTTTGATGGCTCAAAAGAGTATATTTTGCTTTGAGGAAATTTTTGTGAAAACTTAAAAACTGACTGCCCCTCATTCGCACCAACATCGAAAATTACTGGCTGCTTATTGCGCAGAAAGAGACACATATCTTCCAGTTCATTGTTGCCTACGCTATCGGAATCAAGCCGAGAGAGTTTTCGGGATATATTTCGTAAGAGCTTATTTTTTTTAGATTTTAATGACATTTTTCTTAAATGACTGCGCTGTGAAAATTTGCACCTGAATAATGTTATTAGGCTACCAAGTCAATTATGGATCCACCGCGCAAGGAATTGTGGGCTATAAAGACGTACAAACGAATACTGCCTTAGAAATATCCTGATAGCAATAGGACAAAAGACCCAGATAGAATCTATGTGCGGCATTTGCTCAGCACGCCTGCTTCTATACGAAGTACAACAAGCCCACAGAATACGGTGTCTAATCAACAAACCGTTGCATAAGGACAATGCATTTTTAGAAGTCGATTGATTTTACTGAGACCTGAAAGTGAAATAAGTGCACCGCTAACAAGTTATTCAAGTAACAGTCTTTTTCAGATACCCCTTCAGTACTCGCTCGATATTTCTCGTTTTGGAGCTGATTCTTTTCTTAAGAGGGTAGAGATGTTTGAAAATAGAGTCCGGACAGAAAATAACTGGAAGCCACTTTAGCCACAGCGCTGGAGAGTTGTGAATTTTTATCAGCCTCCTTGCGGCTATCGATTTGTTTTTGAGGCCGACCAATTTAGCATTCGGGATAGTGTAAAAGGTGTATCGGCGAGTATCCCGAATAAGCCATCGAATAATACTTGGATCATAGCCCATCTTTTTCATTGAATGAACGATGGTGCCTGAATCCAATGCAATCCCAAGTAGTGAGTCTCCGTCAGTCAAGTAAGTCGGCGGAACCAATCGTACCTTGACAAGGGGCTCATGAACTATATATGAGTCGCCACGCAGTAGTATCTTCATTAGTCCATACACGTGGATAAATTTTAGACCAAATCCAAAGGACAGGTCTTCGGCATTCCAAGCAGCTCTGCTTAGCACCAATGATGAAAGATTTCCGTACTTCCCCTTTCCCTTACGCAGAAAGGTTTCAGCATCGTGGCAAAAAGAGTCCTCTGAGATTTCTGTGTAATGAACAAGCCGTTCAAGTTTGCGGTCGTAATGTTCAAAATTAATTTGAACTGCTTTGATGCTGGGATATGTGTCCAAAAGCTTCAAAACATACAGAAGTGCGCCTTCCTTCCAAACATCATCGTCACCAAGCAGCCAGACATACTTTCCAGAGGCCTTCTTGAACAACATATCTACATTTCGGTCATAACCAATATTTGTATTATTTCTGGAATATTCAATTTTTACAGGATAGGATGCTTGGTACATTTTAATAATATCGTTTATTCCATCTGTTGATGCATTGTCGGAGACCAAAATGTCTACTCTATGCATTAAGTCATCCGTAATTTGACTGATAACGCTGTCTAATGCTTCACGTATATAAGCCGAGCCATTGTAGGTTGGTATACCTACAGTCAGCGTTGTGGGTTGCTCCATCCTTTGTTCCTGTCAATATAGAGGTGACAAATAGTGACTACATCCTGATGCGCTGAATTGCACACCTTCAGTAGACCTCAAAATGTTAGGACATGCCGTCAAGCATATTTATCAATTGCCAATTGAGCTTCGTCCAGCACGCAATCCAATGCTGTCCTAGTGGGCAAATATCCAAATGATTCTGCCCGCCGATTCTTCGAAAAATAATTCATTTTCAGGCCCGTGGCATTCACTCCCGAAGGCGAGTCTTTAATTTCGTAATTCAGACTGAAACGTTCCTTAATTTTGGAAAGCAACGTCATTTTATTTACCGGGGCCTTAGTGTAACAATCGATTACGTCGTTGGACGCATTGGCAGCAAGGATCAAGGAAATCAATTGGAAGAATTCGTCCGGTCCGATGTAATCACGGACGATGTTGTCAGGAGAGGTTATGAGTGTCTCGCCGGACCGAATGGCCCGCAAGATATCTGAAATGAAGAACCGCGCCGAAATATCCTGGGTATGGCTGAAATAGTTGAACACCCGGATATCAACTATCGGTAGAAGTGGTAATGCCCTATGTCGACATTCAGCATACAGCTTGGCAACGGCATACCAGTCCTGCGGCTTGAGGTTATTGATTGCAACGACTGCCTTGCTGTCTTCATCAACCGGATCATCAAAGTTCGAACCATAGGCGGCACCACTGCTCAGAAACAAATATCGGCAATCAGGATGTCGATGCAGATAGTCCAGCACCATGGTATCGAATTTCAGCGTCACATCAAAAATCGACGCACCCATCTCCGCTAATTGCGCCGGATTACCCGAACCCACGAAATTGATTACGGCATCAAAGTGCTCATCCACTGTAAAGGAGGTGAAATCGGCAACAGTGTATCTGCCCGACAACTTCATGTTCTTCAACCATTGAGTGATGATCTCGGGTCGTCGTGCAAAAAGCACCAGATTGGGGACGTTTCGCTTTGAAAAAGACATCACCAGGTCCTTGGCGATCTGGCTGGTCGCGCCAAGAATGGCCGTTCTCCCCGGCGAAGATCGATCACTCATCAAGCGGCTTTACGATCATATTGGCCAGGAATTCATCCCGGTCGAGGAAAGGGTACATATCTTCGAGCGGCTTCGATACCATCCGGCCATCGGGCAGTTTCTTGGAACTGGCGGTTGGAATGATCTCCTGATTCGCCGGGCAGATGACTTCCAGAATGATCGGCCCATGGGTATTCATCATTTTTTCCAGAGCCTCGTCCAGCAAAGACGGATCGGACACACGACGGTATGCGATGCCGTACGCGGCTGCGATCTTCTCCGTATCAGGCAAAGAGAGTCCCGATTTCGCATCCGTGCCTATCTCTCTTCCGGAAAAGAATTTTTTCTGTGTGGTACGAATCGAGAGATAGCCTTTGTTGTTCCACACCACCAGCTTGAGGGAAAATCGGTGATGAATCATAGTCTGCAGTTCTTGGATGTTCATTTGCAACGATCCGTCACCGGTGATGCCCACCACTTCGATATCAGGATTCGCAACGCACACGCCGATCGCAGCCGGAAGCGTGAAACCCATATCGGCCTGTGCGCCTGATGTTACATATCGCTGCTTGTCCCGGATCTTCAATGCTTGTGAAGTGACGTAATACGAAGAACCTGCATCGGATACCACGACGGAATCGAACTTGAGGTGATCCTTGAGTTTCTCGATAAAGAAGTATTTATTGATCCCTTCCTTTCCGTTCGCATACTCTGGAAGACAAACTGGCCACTGACTTCTCCATTTGCGGCAGGTTTCTCCCCAGCGACCCAAGCCTTCCGCTGGAGATGGAGCAATGAACGCCTTAAGGAATTGCTTGGTATCGGCATGAATGAACTGATCGATCTTGACCGTATTCTTGCGATGTTCATCGGGATCGATATCCACAACAATCAGGTCTGCCTCTCTGGCGAACAGCTCATATTCGAAGCCAGTCAGTGCCACGCTGAGGTGGCAGCCGATCGAAATAACCAGGTCGGCATTTTGAACCGCAAAATTGCCGGCACGATCCCCTTTGATGCCGAGGCGGCCGACATATTGGGGATGATCGCTCGGCAACAAATCGGCCGCAAGATAGGAAACACCGACCGGTATCTGGCTTTGTTCGACGAATCCGCGGAACAATTCCTCGGCTCCGCCCAGCCGGATGCCATTCCCTGCAATGATGACCGGGCGTTGGGCATTTGCGATCCTTATTCGCAATGCCTCCATGTCGCGCGCGGTGGGCGATGGTTTGGCTAACAGCTCGGGTGCAGGAATGTAGTGACGCAGATTATCCAGATCGACGGTCGCTCCTTGCACATCAAGCGGCACATCGATCCACACCGGGCCGGGTCGTCCGGCCTTGGCAAGGAACGCCGCTTTTTCAAGCTCGAACAGCATGTCCTGAGGATCGTTGGTCATCACCGCATATTTGGTAAGCGATTTGACCACCGGGACGATGTTCGCTTCCTGCACCCCGAATTGCCTCAACGGCACTGTCGCGTTGTAGCAGGTCTCCTTGCGCTTGACTTGACCCGACACAAAGATACAGGGAACATTGTCCTGCCATGCATCCAATAATCCTGTGATTGCATTGGTCGCGCCGCAGCCGGTTGTCACAATCGCGGAGGCGTAATCGTTGCGGAGTTTGGAATAGCCGACTGCAGCCATCGCACACGCCTGTTCATGGTGATTGCACACCGCCTTCATCTCCGGATGAGCTGCAACGGCATCGTTCAGGAACATCGCGCCGCCGCCGGTCACGGTGAATATAGTGTCGACCCCAAGCTTGTATATGAAATCAACGATCAGATCGCTTACCCTGACCAACCGGCTCATCTTGCATTCTCCCTTATTGCTCGATTCAATCGCTCAATCGCCCGCTCGATGTTTTCAAGCGTATTCACATAACACAGTCGAACGTAACCTTCGCCATATTCACCGAAGTTGTTGCCCGGCAGAAGAGCCACCCCAGCATTTTCCAGTGCAAAATCGGCGAACTGCTCGCTGGTCATCCCCGTTCCGGTGATGTTCGGAAAGGCATACAACGCCCCCTCCGGTTTCACACATTTGATCCCCGGTATGCCATTCAAACCCTCGACAAGTACGTCACGTCGCTGTTGATACTCCTTCAGCATTCCTGCAATGGCCGATTGGTCGCCCTTGATCGCCTCGATTCCGGCCAGCTGGATGAACGGAGGGACACAGGAAACGATAGTTTGCACCACTAATCCCATTTTATCGATCACCTCTTTGGGGCCGATGGCCACACCGAGGCGCCAGCCAGTCATGGCAAATGCTTTGCTGAACCCGTTGATGATGATGGTTCTTTCCTTGCACTTGTCCAGCGCGGCAGGCGTATGAAAACGATTCCCGCCCATGAACACCATCCGTGCGTAGATCTCGTCGCTCAACAGGTAAATGTCGTGTTCTTCTGCAATACGCGCGACCTCGTCGATTTCGACCGAAGTCATTACGCCGCCTGTTGGATTGCTCGGCGAGTTGACGATAATCAACCTGGTTCTGGGGGTGATGCATTTGCGCAGATCTTCGGGGTTCAGTCTGAACTGATTCGATTCGTGCAAAGGAACGGTCACCGGAATGGCTCCGCAATAACGTATCGCCGAATAGTAGGTCGGGAAGCCCGGATCGGGGACGATCACCTCTTCACCCGGGTTCACCAGACAGCTGACAGCAAGATAGATGATGGCGTTGGCTCCCGGTGTGACAAGTATCTGTTCGATATCCGGTTGAAAACCTCGCGAGGTCAGCGTAGTCTGTTGCACCACCTCGCGAAACGCATACAGCCCCATCGAACTCGTGTAATGCGTTTCGCCATCTTTCAAAGCACGGCACGCTGCCTCCACGATGTTAGGCGGTGTATCGAAATTGGGTTCCCCTAATTCAAAATGCAGGATGTCCTGCCCGTCCCGTTCCAGTTTCTGGACTTTATCCAGCATCTTGAACATAGGCTGGCCTTCGACATTGAGCGCTGCAATTGAAAGATGTTTCATGGTCTATCTCAGAAATTCACGCCAAAAAACGATTCAATCTTTGTAATGACAAAATCCAGCATCTCCTTGCTCAAACCCGGATACACACCTATCCAGAAAGTGTCGTTCATCACGATGTCGGTATTGTTCAATCCGTCCGCGATACGGAAGTTGCGGCCTTTCATATAGGGCTGGCGCGTCAGGTTGCCTGCAAACAGCAGTCGCGTACCGATCTTGTTCTCGTCGAGATACTGCAGCAGATCGACACGTTTGGTGTTTGCCGCCGGTTTGATGGTAATGGGGAAACCGAACCATGACGGATCGCTGTTCGACGTTGCTTCCGGCAGCAGCAGGAATTCTTCACAGCTCTTCAAGCCATTTTTCAGGTAGGCGAAATTCTGCTTGCGCGCGGCGATAAAGCCCTCCAGCCGATCCATCTGCGCCAGGGCGCAGGCCGCCTGCATATCGGAGATTTTGAGGTTGTAGCCCAGATGGGAATAGGTGTACTTGTGGTCATACCCTTCCGGCAGGTCGCCCAGCTTCCAGCCAAAACGCTTACCGCAAGTGTTGTCCTTGCCGGGCGCACAATAACAATCCCGTCCCCAGTCACGGAAAGACTCGATGATCTTCTTGAGTTCATCGCTGCTGGTGAACACTGCACCGCCCTCGCCCATGGTGATGTGGTGTGCCGGATAGAAACTGAGCGTGCCGATGTCGCCAAAGGTTCCCACCAGCTTGGCGCCATAGGTGGAGCCAAGCGCATCGCAACAATCTTCAATGAGCCACAGGCTGTGCTTTTTGGCTAATGCCACGATTTTTTCAAGATTGTATGGGTTGCCTAAAGTGTGCGCCAGCATAATGGCCTTGGTCTTGGTACTGATAGCAGCTTCGATTTTGGAGGTATCAATATTGTAGGTCGGAATGTGTATGTCGACGAATACCGGAACGGCTCCATATTGCAAAATCGGATTAACCGTAGTCGGGAAACCTGCGGCGACCGAAATAACTTCATCACCGGGTTTGACAGCGCGATCTCCCAACTTGTGTGAAGTGAGTGCAGTGAATGCGAGCAGGTTTGCTGAAGAACCCGAATTGGTGGTGAGTACGTGTTTCACGCCGAGAAATTCAGTAAGGCGTTTTTCAAAAGCATCATTGAAACGTCCGGTGGTGAGCCAGCCGTCGAGCGAGGCTTCGACCATATTCTGCAATTCAGCAGCCCCGATCACTTTGCCGGAAGGCGGCACAACATTTTTGCCGGCCTCGAATACTGTGGGGGCGTATGCGAGATCGGAATACTGTTTAACGAGGTCTGCGATCTGGGCACGTAGTTGTTCTTTGCTGCTCATGTATTCTTTCAGGGTGAATATTGTTCGATCTGTTTCAAAGTGACTTTGCGCATGTCGCCTTGCGCCAGCCAGGAGCGTTGCCAAGCGACGATCATTTCCAGTGAGTGCGCCAGATGCCAGCGCGGCCGCCAGTCTAGGCGCATCCTGGCCTTGGAGCAATCCAGCTTGAGGTAATGTGCCTCGTGCGGGTGGTCGCCTTCATCGAGTTGCCAGCTTGCACCGTCGCCCCATAGTTGCGTAAGTCGTTCGACGATCCATTGTACCGGCTGGGCATCTACGTCGTTGGGGCCGAAATTCCAGCCTTCTGCGTACTCGATTCCTTGTTCGTAGAGCTTCTGCGCCAGAAGCAGATATCCGTTCAATGATTCCAACACATGCTGCCAAGGGCGGATTGCATGCGGATTACGGATCACCACCGGGCGATCTTCTGAAATTGCTTTCAGGATATCCGGTATCAATCGGTTCTCAGCCCAATCGCCGCCGCCAATCACGTTACCCGCGCGTCCGGAAGCCAGCGCAACATGGTGTTCGCTGAATTTCGCCGGATTGAAAAACGAATTGCGATAGGCGGAGGTTACCAACTCGGCGCAGCCTTTGCTGTTGCTATATGGATCGAATCCACCCATCGGATCACTCTCCCGGTAGCCCCATACCCATTCCTTGTTTTCGTAACATTTGTCGCTGGTGATGTTGACCACCGCACGCACCGTGGAGGTCTGGCGCACCGCTTCCAGCAGGTGCGCCGTGCCCATGACGTTGGTGGAATAGGTTTCGACCGGATCGATATAGGAGCGCCGCACCAGCGGCTGTGCCGCCATGTGGATGACGATACCGGGTGCGGCTTCGCGCATTGCCAGCTCCAGCGCGGCGCCATCGCGAATGTCGCCGATAATGGATTTCATGCCCTGTGCGACGTTCGCTACTTCGAACAGGCTGGGGTCGGTCGGTGGTTGAAGTGCATAGCCCGTTACTTCTGCACCGAGCCGCTGCAACCACAGGCTCAGCCAACTGCCCTTGAAGCCGGTGTGTCCGGTGAGGAAAACTTTTTTTCCTTGCCAGAAAGAGGTACTCACTTCCATACTTTCCACGGGGCTTTGCCGGATTGCCACAGTTCTTCAAGATAATTTTTGTCTCGCAGGGTGTCCATGGGTTGCCAGAAACCAGTGTGCAAATAGGCAGACAGCTGTCCTTCGCTGGCAAGTTTCTCCATAGGCTCTCGTTCCCAGATGGTTTGATCACCTTCGATTATGTCTATTACTTTAGGTGACAAAACTAAGAAGCCGCCATTAATCCATCCGCCGTCGCCCTGAGGCTTTTCCTGAAATCCTCGGACTTTGTGGCTGTCCATATCCAGAGCGCCGAATCGCCCCGGTGGCTGAACTGCCGTTAAGGTAGCCAAGGTGTTTTGTGCTTTATGAAACTTGATCGATTCGGAAATATCAACGTTGCTTAACCCATCGCCATAGGTGAAACAAAAATCATCCTTTTCAAGAAATTGGCGGACCCTTTTCAAGCGGCCTCCCGTCATGGATCCTTCTCCTGTGTCCACCAAGGTTACTTTCCATGGTTCAGAGCTGTTTTGATGAACTTCCATGTTGTTGTTCTGCATGTCGAAAGTTACATCCGATGTATGCAGGAAATAATTGGCAAAGTACTCCTTTATCAGATAGCCCTTATATCCGAGACAGATTATAAATTCATTAACGCCATGAGCCGAATAGATTTTCATGATGTGCCACAAAATTGGCTTCCCGCCGATTTCAATCATTGGCTTGGGACGAAGCGCTGATTCTTCGCTAATCCTTGTTCCTAGACCTCCTGCCAGGATGACAGCTTTCATGATGCGTTCCTTAAGATCATTCGAAAATCGTAATACTAACGGGCTTGCAGTATGTAAAAAAGAATTATTTGCCGACTCAATCGTATAAACGTAATAAGTAATTCAAGCACAAATAATGATCAACACTCTGCTCCGCTTACACAGCAATAGCATTGGAAAACTGAATGCGGTACAGTTGAGCATACACACCATCCATTACCAGCAATTCGCGGTGTGTCCCGAACTCGACAATTTCGCCTTTTTGCAGCACGACAATACGATCCGCTTTTTCGACGGTAGAAAGACGGTGTGCAATGACCAAAGAAGTACGCCCTTGCATTAATGTTTCCAGTGCAGCCTGGACATGACGTTCTGATTCGCTATCCAGCGCCGAGGTGGCTTCATCGAGAATTAGGATAGGCGCGTTCTTGAGAATGGCGCGAGCGATCGCGATACGCTGCCGCTGACCGCCGGAAAGTTTTACTCCACGTTCACCGACCAGCGTGTTCAATCCCTGCTGCATCTCGCCTATGAATTCCATCGCGTGAGCGGATTGCGCGGCGGCTATGATTTCCTCCTCAGGAACTTTGCGCATCTGTCCGTAAGCAATATTTGCAGAAATAGTGTCATTAAACAACACGACTTCCTGGCTTACCAATGCGATGTTGGCGCGCAGACTGGCCAGCGTCAGATCGGCGAGATCCTTGCCGTCCAGTGTGATTCGTCCGCTGCTCGGCAGATAGAAGCGTGGAACTAAGTTTGCCAATGTACTCTTGCCGCTACCAGATGCACCTACCAGAGCGATAGCTTGCCCCGCAGGGATTTCCAAATTGATGTCGCGCAATGCCAGCCTGTCATCGTGACTGTAAGAGAGGGATACATGGTTGAACTCGATAAGTCCCTTGGCGCGTCCTATCGATAATTTACCCGTATCAACTTCGCCAGGAGTATCGAGCATTTCAAACACGCTTTCCGCCGCAGCCAATCCACGTTGCATGGATTGGCTGACACCGGTGATTCGTTTTAGCGGCGCAGTCAGCATCAGCATCGCAGCGATGAACGAAAGAAAACCACCTACAGTAGTTTCGTCGCTTTTCGATTGCACCGTGGCAATGTAGATAATGATGGAAAGTGCCGCTGCCGCCACCATTTGCACCATGGGAACATTGGCAGCGCCGGCTGTCAGGTATTTCATGAAATAGCGGCGCACCCAGTTTGCTTGTTCACCAAATCGACTTTTTTCATATTGTTGACCGCCGAACAGTTTGACTACCTTGTGCGCGGCAATGCTTTCCTCGATCACTTGAGTGATATTCCCCATGACACGTTGGGAATCACGGCTCGCATTGCGAAGGCGAACGTTCAGAATTCGGATTATGATGGCGATGATAGGAATCATCACAAGGGAGAGCAATGTCAGCTTCCAGTTTAGATAAAAAAGCCACCCTAGCAGTCCCAGGATAACGATGGAATCGCGGACTGCAATGGTTACAACATTGGTCGCGGCGTCAGTGACCTGAGTAACGTCAAATATCAATTTCGAAATTAGAATGCCGGTAGCATGGTCATCGTAAAATCGCGTGGGAAGTGATAGCAACTTGCGAAACATTTCTTCGCGCAAATCCATCACCATCTTGGTTCCGACCCAGCCTATGGAATAAGTACCTATGAACGAGGCTACGCCACGCACAAAGAAAATTACGAGGATGAATATAGGTGCCCAGCGCATGACCGTGTTATCTTTGTGAATAAAAGTTCCGTCGAGAAATGGCTTCAGCAATGCAGGCAGCAATGGTTCAGTTGACGCTGTCACCGCCATACCAAGAATGGATATCGCAAAAACACGCCAATAAGGCTTGACATAACCAAGTAGGCGAAAATAGAGCTGAGTACTGGAAAGATTCATGGAATGTAATGTAGCAGAAGCGGATATGTCTGACTTGTATAAGTATCACTAATATTCAACAAAGATCGAATTCGGAGTGTTGGTTATGTTTAAGTATCAATTTTCAAACGGCAACCCGCTTTGGCTCCTTGATTCAAAGGTATTTCAAAATGGAATACTATTAATTAAGGGAATTCGACAATGCGAGTTACCTTTGCCCAAAAAAATAATCTTTAATAAATAGCGCATCACCCCATCCATGCTTGTTGATGTAAGCGAAGGCAAGCTTGAATTGACGCATTTCAAGATATTCCATAATTGTACGGATTGAAGTGTCACCTTCGTATAGCCCACCATGGCTGACCTCTACAAACACGTACTGAATTCTGCTCAAAAACTCCTGAGCTCCCTTGAGGACATCAAGTTCCGCACCTTGTACGTCTATGTAAAGCAAATCAATTATATTTTCCAATTTCTCCTTCCCCACTGGAAGGTTTTTCACAATCTCATCAACTGTGCTGGTACGAAGAATCAAGTCCTGATCGAAGCCTACTTCAGGGTGAATGCTGAGATGGCCAGAGGGTTTGAGCATGCTGGAACTTCCGCCTGCTTGATTGGAAACAAAAAATGTTTTTTCTTGCCCCGGTTCGGAGGCGCAAAGCGCATTAATCGCAATGTAGTCGGGGTGCTGTAAAACAATTGATTTCAGCTGCTGAAATGCTTTGGGCAGCGGTTCGACAAAAATACCGTATCGTATCCCCGCCTCGGCAAATTTTTTAATTTCCTGTCCGCTATTCGCCCCAATTTGCAATACGCCTTGGGGCGTGATTCCAAACCATTTATATAAATAGGCTAATGGATCAGGTAGTTTTTCCTTTCGATAAAAACGCTTGATCTTATACAGTAAGGGGTGCATTTTTGAATTTCCAATATACTTCAACTATAACGGATCGAATGTGAGTGACAAAATTGGCTGCGTCCTGGTGAAATTATTAAACTAACCGACCCATGAACCGACGTTTTATAAAACGAACTATTCTGGACAACAGGTCTTTTCTATTCTGCCCATGATCCAGTTCCTCATCCCAGTTCGATTGTCTGCATACGCCTAGATAGATTTGGCTTAGTGCCACTTCTGTTTCACCGGCCTTTTTCGCGTCATTATATTGTTCCTGATAGTGGTAGCAGCGAAACAACGTTTCGACCGGCAACAGTTCTATGGATCGGAATTTCAGCAGGGCTTCGCCATACCAGCGCATCTCCGATGGAAACAGTTTGATAGCATCCATAAAATTCATGTTTCGGGGTGCAAGAAATTGCTCTGCGAGATCTACCCATACGCGCCGGCTCCACACCACCGGCAATGGGCCGAAATCATATTGTCTTCCGGTGCGTCCGAATATCTCCATGATCGCTTTGCATTCCGCATCCCTGTTACGTGCAATCTTGCCATGATTGTGCAGGGTTCCGAATAAACGCAATTCCAGGCTTTCGTTCATGACTGTGTAAGGATGCCCTACCGGCGCCAGAAAATCATTCTTGCTGAAAGGGCGTATGAAATATGCATCCGAGTCGATGCACAGATAATTTTCGCAAAGTCCTAGCCGCCAGAATTCAGATTTCACAATCTGCTGCGACAATCCACCGGACAACACAGCAAAATCTTCTTGCTTTATGGAGGGATTCGTTGCCACGATTTCCTCGTCAGTTAAAAAGATTACCCCTTCGATGCCGATGATGTCCCTGAACAACTGCATATCCGCAGCCGGGCATGAGAGATAAAACAGCAAGTCGTCCTTGTTGAATCGTTGGATGCTTTCGGCAAGTCGCTTGGCGCGCAATACATCGCGGTGATAAGACTTGCAATAGAGAACAATATCTTTCATATGGCCGGCTGTGATGCGTTTGAGTTTTGCGACAATCTGCGCGCGATACTTTCGTTAGCCAGCGCGACGATTTTGCGAGTAGCGGTTTCGGATGTGTAAGGCGAGGGTTTGCCCGAGTCGGCAAGATCGTCACGCATCCATCGGTCATGCAATTCGTCGAGTGACGATGCGATAGCAACCGCATCGTCCGCCTTTACAGCCCAGTGTCCCAGTTCGCGCAGCATACGTTCCAACTGCGGATTGTTCCAGATCAGCGCCAGGATCGGGCGCTGCGTCCAGAGATATTCATACATTTTCGAGGGAATATATTCTTCGCAGACCGGGATGGTTCCGTGCAGCAACAGCAAACAATCGACGGCGTTCATGCGCTTGAGTACCTGTTCCCTGCCACTTTCACCGGTGATCGGATCAGTCTCAAGACGGCCAAATTGTTCGACTATCCGAGGATATGGAAAGTCCCGAAGTGCCCTTGCGGAGATCGCATCGAGCCCGCTGCCGTATATGTGCAGCCTGAAATGCTCCACCCATTGCGGGTGCTTTTCCAGCACACGGCGCAAGGCCTGCAAAAAGAATTCCAGATTGCGTGTATCCGCAAGCGAACCGAAATGTCCGATTACCAGATTCTTTCCGCGCAGGTATGGAAGACGGACAAATTCGGGAGGATTCGAACCGGGAATGATGCAGTGCCCGCGGTCGCCGAGTTCCGGATGCCGGGCTTTGGCGCGCGCCAGCGCTTCTTCGGTAAACCACCACACCACATCGGCATGGCGGCAGATCGTCTCCTCCAGTTTTGCAGAAAACCGAAAGCGCGCATTATTCGGCTGGGTATCGAGGATCATCGGGTCATGTATCTCGGCTATCCAGGGAAGGCTATATCTGCGCGCCAGCCAGTAGCCCGCCATGTGGGCCGAATAGGCACCGCCGGTCGAATAGATCAGCGCAGGCTTGCGCCTGCGGATGATGCGCGCGCCGGTGAAATACGCCGTGATGGCCCACGACCAATGGGTTTCGATGCGTGTAAAAATCTTTTCGATCAGGTAAAAAGGCAACAGCAACAGTGAGGCCGCCATCATCAAGATACGGTACATGAAGCGCGAAGCGATGCGCTGTTTCAGGTAATGTCTCAGATCGAAACGCAACGCGACCGGTCCTGCCGGCAAGACTTGGTGATGCTCGATGACTTTGTCCTTTTTGCCGGTAATCGCGCTGACCACAACAGGTTCTATGCCAAGCTTGAGCAAATGCGGGATCTTGTCGGTGATGGTCTGGCTGGCCGCGCGCCCGTCCATATTGAAGCCGTGAGACAGCACCAGCCAGACTTGTTTACCGCCGTCATTCATGTTTTTCCTTGTCAGCGTTGGGCAGTGAAATTACAGCAAGCAGGAGATCGATGGAATTCATCGAAACTACACAAAAATCTGTTACGCTATTTTACAGATAAACACGGCGAGATGATGCGATGGCGATTTACGCGGTTGGCGATATACAGGGCTGCCATGCCGAGCTGGTACATATGCTCGACCGGATCGCATTCGATCAGGACAAGGACACGCTTTGGCTGGTCGGCGATCTGGTGAATCGCGGGCCGGATTCGCTCGAAGTGTTGCGCCTGGTCAAGTCGCTGGGCGACAGCGCGATCACCGTACTCGGCAATCATGACCTGCATCTGCTCGCGGTCGCGGAAGATGTGGCTGAACTGCATCGTACCGATACCCTGGACGAGATACTGGCCGCGCCGGATCGCGATGAGCTGTTGTGCTGGTTACGCAACCAACGCCTGTTATATGCCAAGGATGGCTTCGTGCTGGTTCATGCCGGGCTGTTGCCGCAATGGGATGTAGCGCAGGCAGAGAACCTCGCGCGGGAAGTTGAAGCTGCGCTGCGCGCAGACGACTATGCCACTTTCCTTGCGCGCATGTACGGCAACGCGCCGCACCACTGGGACGAAGGGCTCACCGGCTACAAACGAATGCGCGTCATCGTCAACGCTTTCACGCGCATGCGCATCTGCTCTAAAGAAGGAGAGATGGAATTCAGGTTCAAGGGCGAGGTAGAGAATATCCCGGAAGGTTATCTGCCGTGGTTCGATGTACCGAATCGCGCAAGCCAGGATGCGACCGTCATCGTCGGTCACTGGTCGGCGCTAGGTCTATTGCTCAGAAAGGATGTCATCGCACTTGATACCGGCTGTTTATGGGGCGGGCCGATGAGCGCGATCCGTCTCGAAGACCGGCGACTGTTCCAGGTGAGCTGCAAGAATCCGGTGGCGAAACACTGGTGATCATCGAATGCCAGCTAGCAGCCGTTGCATCATCAGCTCCGCCTGACTAGCATAGCCGCCGCCGAACAGATTCGCATGGTTAAGGATGTGGTACAGGTTATATAGCTCACGGCGCATGGCGTAGCCCGCATCCAGTGGATAAGCTGCGCGGTAGGCGGCGTAAAAATCTGCTGGGTAACCGCCGAACAATTCCGTCATTGCAAGGTCGCATTCGCGGTCGCCGTAATAAACCGCTGGATCGAAGATCGTTGGCTCGCCGTCGGCAAGAAAAGCATGGTTGCCGCTCCAAAGGTCGCCGTGCAACAGCGAAGGTTGCGGCGAGTAGTCGGCGAAGAATGCGGGCAATGCATCCGACAGTTTCGCGCCTAGGCGCTGCAACTGCCCTCCATAACCGTTTTGCGCCGAGAGGCGCAATTGAAAACCGAGGCGATGCTCGCGCCAGAAATCTATCCAATCACTTTTCCAGCCATTCGGTTGTGGCGTGGTGCCGATGAAGTTGTCTTGGTTGAATCCGAAACGTGTGCCTTCGCATCTATGGAGTGCAGCGAGCTGTTCGCCCAGCAGCCTTGCATTGCCGCGATAACCAAGTTCCAGATGTTCAAGTACCAGATAACTTTGCCTGCCAGCGCTTCCATGTGCAAGCGCATGAGGCACGCGTATCGTGTTGGTCTCGGCGATCGCTTCCAGTCCCTGCGCTTCAGCGACGAACATGGCCAGATGCTGCTTATCGTTGAGTTTGAGAAAGTAGAGTGTGCTGTCAGTTCCTTCCAACCGGTATGCTTCATTGATACTGCCGCCGCCAACTGATGTGTGATTGAGCAGCGTGAATGGTCGATGTGTCTTATCGATGATGGCGGAGGAAATATCGGCGAGAAGTTCAGGATTCATGGTGAGGCGAAACCCCGTTGCCCAAGAAAATCACTAAATACGTAAAATTAAAACGGTGATGGCACTATTTCGATCCATTCTTGTACCAAGGGCCTTTACAGTTTGATTGCGTGCCCGAAGCTCTGTTCGTACAAAGCCATCAGTTCTGAGCGCGTGTAGCTGTGGTTCTGTCCGCCGCGATTGGCGATCTTGAGCGAACCCATCAGCGAGGCGAGACGTCCGGCGGTCTCCCAGTCCCAGCCCTTTTCGATGCCATACAGCAAACCTGCACGATAGGCGTCACCGCAGCCGGTCGGATCGACGATGGCTTTCGGCTTGGGTGTGGGGATGGCGATCTGTTTGCCGCCGGCATAGATCAGCGAACCGTCGCCACCCAAAGTGACAATCAGCGCTTTCACCTGTTTAGCAATCTCTTCCAATGTCTTGCCGGTCTTGTCCTGCAGCATCTTGGCTTCATAGTCGTTTACGGTGATGTAGGTCGCAAGGTCGAGGATGAACAGCAGCTCCTCGCCGGTGAACATCGGCATGCCCTGGCCCGGATCGAACACAAACGGAATTTCCAGGTCTGAGAATTCCGTCGCGTGCTGGAGCATGCCGGTGCGGCCGTCCGGTGAAACGATACCCAGCGAGACGTCATGCGCGGAATAGATGCTGTTCAGGTAAGACTCATTCATCGCACCCGGATGAAACGCGGTGATTTGGTTGTCGTCGAGATCGGTTGTGATGAACGCCTGCCCGGTGAAGAGCCCTTCCACATGGCGGACGTGGTTTTGCGCCAGGCCGAGTTTTTCAAGGCGCGCAGCGTAAGGCGCGAAATCGTCGCCGACGGTAGCCATGATCAGCGGGCTTCCGCCCAGCATCTGCAGGTTGTAGGCGATGTTGCCCGCGCAGCCTCCGTATTCGCGGCGCATCTCCGGCACCAGGAACGCGACGTTTAGAATGTGGATCTGTTCGGGGAGGATGTGCTTCTTGAATTGGTCTTTGAATACCATGATGGTGTCATACGCCATCGAACCGCAAATCAATGTATGCATCGGAATATCTTGGTCAGGTTGCAATTGTGCGGATTGTAGCATCAGCATGCTTCCGCAAAAGCGGCTGCACTGTTCGACTGTCGGTTGCCTGGCGATTTGAAATCCCCGATAATCCGCGCGTTGTCGGCGCTTTGTGCCGTACGGACTCCTTTCAGGTCAACCTCAACTACAAGTCAAAATAAGCCGCGACACTATCCAGATGAATATCCCAAGATGAATATAAAGTTCCAGCGCGCAGTCGACAAATTTGCAGGCGTGCCGATCTGTGCATTGTTTTCGCTGGTGAACCGCATCGTCTCGAACGAACCGGACGGCAGGCAGCCGAAAAACATCATGGTCATCCTGTTGTCCGAGATGGGCAGCCTGGTGCTGGCACATCCGATGTTCATGCGCCTGAAGCAGCAATATCCGGAGGCAAACCTACACGTGTTGATGTTCGCCAAGAACCGCGAGGTGCTCGACCTGCTCGATGTGGTACCGCGCGGGAACGTGCTGACGCTGGACGATGGTTCGCTGAAGGGGCTGATCGGTGACAGCCTCAAGGTTATACGTGCAATGCGCAAACTAAAGATAGATGCGGTGATCGACTGTGAATTGTTCGCGCGTATCAGCAGCATTTTTTCATACCTGTCTGGCGCATCGACGAGGGTGGGTTTTCATCCCCATACCCAGGAAGGTTTGTATCGCGGTTCGTTTATCAACCGGCCGGTGCTGTACAACCCGTACCGGCATTTGACACAGCAATTCCTGACATTGGCGGGGGCGATCGAATCCACGACCGATCCAGTCGCCAAGATGCTTCCTGCGCCCTACACCGGCAAGATACCGGTGCTGGAATTTCCCGCTGAAGAATTGGAGCAGATCCACGCGGAGTTGCACAACTTCTTTCCGGCGATCAAGGACAAGAAGCTAGTGCTGATCTACCCGAGCGGGGGCATCCTGCCGATACGCGCCTGGCCTTTGAAGAGTTACCTGCAGTTGAGCAAGACTTTGCTGGATGAAGGCTACGCGGTCGGCGTGATCGGCATGAAAGGAGACCGGGAGATCGCGCAAGCGGTAGTGGATCACTGCAAGAGTACGGTCTGTATCAATTTGGCGGGATATACGAAATCGGTACGCCATCTGCTGGCCGTATTTCATCGCGCTGCACTGCTGATCACCAACGACGGCGGACCGGGACAATTCGCCGCGCTTACGCCGCAACTCCCCGCGATCATTTTCTTCGGCCCTGAAACGCCGGTATTGTACAAATCGCTGGGAAACAATGCGTTTTGCTTCCACCGTCAACTGCCCTGCTCCCCTTGCCTGACTGCCTACAATCACCGCTCCTCGCCCTGCGATGGAGACAACCAGTGCCTGAAACAGATCACAGTCGAACAGGTATTGGCGAAGGCACACGAGATGCTGGCGGGAACGAAAGCCACCGTGGCGCAAGACAGGCAGATCAGATGAAGTGGATCACACAACATCCGTTGACGCTCTGGGTTTTCAGGAAGCGCTTCATGAAATTCGCCACCGTGGGCGCTTCCGGCGTCGTGGTCAATCTGGGCGTGTTGTATGTATGCCAGGAATTTCTGTTCGCGTTCATCCAAACACCGAGCATGCGCTTGAACATGTCGCTGGCTGCAGCGATCTTTATTGCAACGGTCAATAATTTTTACTGGAATCGTTTTTGGACATGGAGCGACCGCGCACGCCATCCCGACAAACACCTGATCCTGCACTTCGGCCAGTACGCGCTGGCGTGCTGGGTAGGCACCTTATTGCAGTTTCTACTGACAAATTTGTTTGTCCTATATGTGCATTACCTGATTGCCAATGCCGCCGCAATCGTGATCGCCAGCGTGTTTAATTTTCTGGTGAACAATTTCTGGACATTCCGAAGCCACAAACCCGTCGAAGAGATCGCGCTCCCGATCATTCCCGAGCCAGAGCCGGATATTGAACAGGAAACCGGCAGCAAATGAAGCTTACCGGACCGGTATTGCGCACAGCCTGGTATCTGTCTGCTTGCGTTCTGGCGGTATTCGTATATTTCTATGGCCTGGACAGCCAGCATATCCCGAAGAACGGCGACGAATATCCGTATGAACATATCACCCGGCTAACCGCCGCCAGCGGCCAACTGTTGCCGTTGCAGTCGCAACTGGATCACATGCGCAACACCAAGCCGCCGCTCCTGTTCTGGCAAGGCATCGCCTCCACGGACCACGGCAGGAACTGGACGCTGTGGGATCTGCGCTACCCAAGCGTCATCTATACGCTGCTGACCGCTGCGATGCTGTTCATGCTCGGAAGAAGGTCACCAGGCAAATTAGAGACGGGTTTCATCGCGGCGCTTACGTTCCTGGCATTTTTCACCACTTATCGTTTCGGTCGCCCGTTCCTGACCAATCCGCCCGAAGTGTTCTGGATATTTCTACCGTTCTTTGTGCTGCTGTATTGGCGGAAGACATTCGAGTCGCGCTTGGCGGTTCCGTTCTTGTTGGGGGGAGCCATCGGTATCGGCTTCCTGTACAAATCGTTCGCGCTGGCCATGCCGGTCACGTTCGGTTTGGCAGGTTGGTATTTGTTCCAGCGCCAGTTTCGTGTGGCGGAATTTCTGAGTCGGGACGCACTGAAAGTCGCGATCACCTTGATGGTTGCGATAGTAGTCTTCTCGCTGTGGTTCGTGCTTGATCCCGATCCGCTGTCAGTGTGGAAGGAATTCGTCGTCGGCGAGAATTTCGGCAAATTCGACCCGCATGGTCCTGGCTATTTGCAAAAATTATTTTGGGGTGGCTCCAGCATCTGGAGCTATGCGTTGGCCTTTCTGACCAATCCGGGACTGTTGACCTTCCCGGTTACGGCTTTGTTTTTTGTGTCCTGGAAAAGGCGCGGCCAGTTGAGCAATGAAGAGAAAATGCTTTGGATCTGGGTCGCCGTTATGTTCCTGAGTTTTATGCTGCCCAGCCAGCGTTCCGGGCGTTACCTGCTTGCGGCGATGCCCGCCGTGGCATTGTTGTGTGCGCTCAACTGGCAGCAGATCGGTCGCAAGGCATTCATTGTTAGCCTGGTGCTGGCCGGCGCGCTGATCGCGGGGATCGCATATCTGGCTGAACGGCTGCAGGCTGAAATCACCGATGTGCAGTTGTACTCGCCGGTGTTCTGGCTGTTGATCGCGTTCACCGGAATATTGACGCTGCTGGCCATCGTTGTGCCGCGTCTGACCCGGCCTGTCGTCAATGTCGTTGCATTGCTGGTGCTGTTGTGTTTCGCGGCATTTCTGCGTCCATTCGATGGCGGGTTGGGTAACTACAGCGCGGATGCGCGCGGCTATGCCAGTGGCAAAAAAGTTGGTGTTCCGTGCAACTTCAGGGCGATGGATGAAGGCTATCGCTTCATGCTTCCGGGTGCCGATATAAGTGGCTATAGCGAAGACCAGCACCTCACCGCGAGTGAACTGGCGGGGCGCTATCCATTGTTTGTGAAACAAATGGCGCTGGACGACAACACTCAGAACGGCGGTTGCGGCGATTGCAAGATCATCGGCCAGCGCCTTGATATCCGCGGACGCCAGAATTCTGAAGAGCTGAAATCGATGTTGTTTGAAGGCAAGGTGTTTAAATACCTTTTCGTCAAAGAAGTGTTGATGGAATCCCCGGCAGGCGTCAAAGTCATGCCTGAACAATCTCCTGCGCAGGTTTGCCGCTGATGTTCGACCGCATTTTCAGCAAACCGGGTGTGCGCCGCACGCTGATCCTTTGCCTGGTGCTGATCGCATTTGGCGCTGCATTTTACAAAGTCGCACATCGCCCGTCGCCGGCGCTTTTCCAACTGCCAACCATCGTTGAGCAAACCGGCAAGGCAGTACCGGAATTTAGCACCCACTTCGTTTCCACACAGCAGAATATCGCCACCCATGCTGCGTCGCTGGTCGAATTGAGCGATGGCCGCATTCGCGCGTTCTGGTTCGCCGGCAGCAGCGAAGGAGCGGAAGATGTCGAGATACGCACTGCGGTATATGATCCGGGGAAAGATACCTGGAGTCCGGAACACAGTGTCGCCGATCGTGCGGATACCCAGCGATCCCTGCTGCGCTATGTAAAGAAACTCGGCAACCCCGTCGCGCAGCGCGCGCCTGATGGCACACTGTGGCTGTATTTCGTGACCGTGTCGCTGGGCGGATGGGCGGGCAGTTCGATCACGGCAATGACATCAATGGATGACGGTGCCAGCTGGAGCGCGGCGCGTCGTTTGATCACTTCGCCGTTCATCAATATCAGCACCCTGGTCAAAGGCACGCCATTCATGTATAGCGACGGCACGATGGGGCTGCCGGTCTATCACGAATTCATCGGCAAATTCGGGGAACTGCTGCGCATCGATCGCAACGGAGGGATCATCGACAAGCAGCGCTTGAGTTCCGGCAAGACGTCGCTGCAACCGGTGATACTGATCAATAGTCCGCAGCAGGCTTTGGTGCTGATGCGTCGTTCCGGTTCCAGCCCCAAACGCGTGATTGCGACCTCGACTGCCGATGCCGGGCAACATTGGAGCGTACCGACGACAACCGCACTGGCCAATCCGGATGCGGCGATCTCGGGCGTGTCTTTGCCCGATGGACGCATGCTGGTGGCGCTGAACAATATCGAAGATGGCCGGGACGCGCTATCGCTGGTGATATCTGTTGATGGCGGAGCAAGTTGGAAAACTGTATATCAATTGGAAGACCGGCGCGGCCGATCGACAGATGCGGCGCGCTATCTGCAGGCCGTCGGCGAGTCAGCCAAGGCCAGCGATGCAAACATCGCGGATTCGACTGCTTATGCGAAATCCGCACAGCGGAACAAGTGCGAAGCACAAAACTGCGCATATGAATTTTCCTATCCATATTTGATCCAGTCGCGCAACGGAGATTTGCATCTCGTCTATACCTGGAACCGCAGCTTCATCAAGCATGTCAGGTTCAACCGCGCATGGCTGGACGAACAAACGGGAAAAGTTGGCAATGCCGAACTTCACTGATCTGACTGGCTTGGCGAGTGTGGCCAGTGCGACAACGGCAGTGCTGTTGCAGTTGCCGGGTGTTGCGAAACTCTTGCTGCGCCGCAAGAAGTTGTTGGCGGGCGCGGCGCTAGTGCTGCTGCTGGTCCCCTTCGGCGCTATGCCATTCGCAGCTTATCTGCGCGGAATGACCGGAGACTTGAGCATTACGACACTGATACTGTCGTGGTGCGCGATGTTGCGGCCCTGTTTCGGATGCGTAGCGGTTGAGCCCAAACACAGGCTTGCGTTGTTGGGCTTGATCGCGCTTTCTGCTATCGTTTTTTATCCGATGGCCTTGGGCGTTGGTACATATGATCCTTATCGTCTGGGTTATGGAGAGCCTATTTTTGTAGCAGCGCTGTTTTTGTTTGCGATTGTTGCATGTTTGCGGGGGGTTTTATTGATTTCATTGTGTATCGCATCGGCGACTTTCGCCTGGGCAGTAGGCTGGTATGAATCCGGCAATCTCATGGATTATTTGCTTGATCCATTTTTGGCTGTCTACGCGTTGGCAACAATCATAAGCTTCGGAGCGGAATCGTTGTTTGAATTGCGGCGCGATAAACTGGGCTGACTATCTGGTGGCCCTATTAATAATTCGAGCCTTGTTCTAAAATGGCTAGGTAAACGGGCGATATTGGTACAGGATATATATGGAAAATACACTTACCGCGCCGCAGGGAGGATACATCCTATGGTATGTAAGTTCCGGCAAAAGATTTGGCAGAAATAAACAGCAGGTAATCAAATGATAGCTAGGTTCGTCCAGACGAAGCGCACGATAACGATAGAACTGGTATTGGCATTAATACTGGCCTTTACCTTTGCCTATACACGTGTGCCCAATCCTGTTCTGGTATCCACCGGTATTTCTGTTCCACAACTTGTTGCAACACCGGCACCTGTTCCATCTTGGACTTTTTCCGTGGTGCCTGAAACCAGGCATTCCAGTCGCAAGGCCAAAATACCACCCCAAGCAGCGCAGCCTTCAATTGCAGCAAATCCCGCCCCGGTTCCGGTTGCCGCCCAAATCAGTCCGGACGTTACCGAATCGGTACCGATTGCTGTTGACAAGGAAGCGGTTATTCCTGCACCTGAAACAACTGCTGCTATCGCAAGCAAACCAGCTGAGGCGCCCGCTCTTGAAACTACTCCTGAACCTGCCGCGCCGGCCCCTGCTTATCTGGAGGATTTGGTCATTGAACCGGCACCCGCGCCCATTCCAAAAGAAGCTGTGGCTATGACTGCCGAAACGGCATTATCTCCCACGCCAAAGGATCTTCCTGCCTCGGTGCTTGCGCCAGCCCAGACCCAAGCTTCACCATCAATATCGGCTGAAACTATTCAAACCGCCTCATTGGTTGGCGGTTCCGCAGCAGCTTTAGTATTTGCGCCTATCTCGGCTCCTGTATCAGTTATTTTGGGAATAGCTGTCGGTTTGTTCGAGCCATCTTCATCCCAACTTGGTCAGAATAAATCAGCCCCAGCCAAGAATACCAAGACAACCAAGAAGCCCGCTGCCGGAGCTACCACCCCCAGTTCAGACTCTGTTTACTAAAATTTGGATTGGTAGCATTGCGAGCTGCAGTCATAACCCCGGGCCCGGAATTACACAGAGCGCTGATTAATGTAGCAGGGGATAAATGATTAGTCCCCACACCGCCAAAGCGTTCGCGATACTTAAAAACACCGCTGCACTGGCGATATCTTTGGCGCGCTTGGCCAACGGGTGCTGTTCCATCGAAGCGTGATCAACCGCTGTTTCGATCGCGGAGTTTAACAACTCGACGATCAGCACCAGCACGATGCTGGCGACCATCATTGCTTTGTCTAGCAGGCTGACAGACAGCAGGAGTGCAACAGGTATCGCGATTGCGGCAATCAACACTTCCTGGCGAAAGGCGTCTTCATTTATCCAAGCGGCACGCAAGCCTTGGAGCGCGATTCCGGTGGCGCGCCATGCGTGGGTTAATCCGGGGAGATGTTTGTTGGGGTTTTCCAAGACAACCCTCCTGCTTCAGAAATCGGCATACGATTCGATGGGTGGGCAAGAGCAGACCAGATGCTTGTCTCCACGCACGTTATCGATACGACCGACACTGGGCCAGAATTTGTTGTCTCGTAACCATTTCAACGGGAAAGCTGCCTGCTCGCGCCCATAGCTGTGTTGCCAATCTTCTGCAACGACTGTCCTTGCTGTGTGCGGCGAATTCTTCAGCAGATTGTCATTACGATCCGCCCTGCCCGAGATGATCGCGTCTATCTCGCCGCGTATCGAGATCATCGCGGCGCAAAACCTGTCCAGCTCTTCCTTTGATTCGCTTTCGGTCGGTTCGACCATCAGGGTGTCCGCCACCGGGAATGATACGGTGGGCGCATGATAACCGTAATCCATCAGGCGCTTTGCGATATCGCCCACTTCCACGCCGGCATCGCGCTTGAATGATGCGCATGCCAGGATCATTTCGTGCGCGCAACGACCATTCTTGCCGCTATACAGGGTGGGATAGTGATCCTTCAACGATTCCTTGATGTAGTTTGCATTCAGGATCGCGATGCGCGTGGCCTCAGTCATGCCCTCACCGCCCAGCATCTTGATGTAGCCGTATGAGATCAGCAAGATCAGCGCGCTGCCGAAAGGTGCGGCGGAAACCGCATGTATGCCTTGGCCTCCGCCGGTGTGGATCAATGGGTGGCCGGGCAAAAACGGAACCAGATGTTTCGCAACGCCGATCGGTCCCATGCCGGGACCGCCTCCGCCGTGCGGGATTGCAAAGGTCTTGTGCAGATTCAGATGGCAGACATCTGCGCCGATACTGCCCGGGCTGGTCAGGCCGACCTGCGCGTTCATGTTTGCGCCGTCCATGTACACCTGACCGCCATTTGCATGAATGATGCCGGTGATCTCGGTGATGCCTTCTTCGTATACACCGTGGGTACTCGGGTAGGTGACCATCAGGCAGGACAGGTCATCCTTGTGCTGCTGCGCCTTGTCGCGCAGATCGGCTATGTCGATATTCCCCTGTTTGTCGCATTTCACCAAAACGATCTTCATGCCGCACATCGCGGCACTGGCCGGATTGGTACCATGCGCCGAGGTGGGGATCAGCGCGATGTTGCGGTGCGTATCGCCGCGCGATCGATGATAAGCCTGGATGACCAGCAGCCCGGCGTACTCGCCCTGCGCGCCGCTGTTCGGCTGAAAACTCATCTTTGCAAAGCCGGTGATCTCGCTGAGCGACTTGTCCAGGCTGTCTATGATTTCCTGGTAACCGGCCGCCTGATCGATCGGCACGAAAGGATGGATATTGGCGAATTCCGGCCAGGTCAGCGGGATCAGCTCTGCTGCTGCGTTCAGTTTCATCGTGCAGGAACCCAATGAGATCATCGAATGCGTAAGCGACAGATCCCTGTTTTCCAGCCGCTTGATGTAACGCATCATCTCCGATTCGGAATGATAGGTGTTGAACACCGGATGCTGCAGTATCAACGAGCTGCGGCTTTTGATCAGTGGTTTCTGCGCGAATATCCGGGCATCGTTCACTGTTACAGCTGCCTTGCCGGAAGCCTTGGCGAATACCGCGATGATCGCATTCAAATCATCAGCATCGGTGACCTGGTCGACGGATATGGTGATCGCATCGCTTGTAAAGCGGAAATTGATCTGCGCTGCTTCGGCCAGTTTCATGATCTGCTCGTTATCGGCTCCGCTGATCTTCAGCGTGTCGAAGTAAACCTCATCGTCAATCACATAGCCCAGCTTCTTTAATTCGGCTGCCAACGCTACTGCGGAAAGATGGACTTGCAGCGCGATGCCTTTCAGCCCCTCCGGACCGTGATACACCGCATACATTCCGGCCATGATGGCCAACAGTGCCTGTGCGGTGCAGATATTCGAGGTCGCCTTGTCCCTGCGGATATGCTGTTCGCGAGTCTGCAATGCCATGCGCAAAGCCGGATTGCCTTGTGCGTCGACAGACACCCCAATGATGCGGCCGGGCATAGTGCGTTTGTAGACTTCGCGGCAGGCAAAATAAGCTGCGTGCGGCCCTCCATAACCCATCGGGATGCCGAAGCGCTGGGTGCTGCCGATCACGACATCGGCACCCCATTCGCCCGGCGGTGTCAGCAGCACCAGGCTCAGCACATCGGCCGCGACCGCGATTGCAGTGCCATTGTCATTGGCTTTTTTTACGAAGCCGCTGTAATCATGAATTTTGCCGTCTACCGCAGGGTATTGCAGCAAAGCGCCGAACACGCTGCCGTCGAGTGTAACGGTTTTGAAATTGTCGATCACCAGTTCGATGCCCATAGGTGCCGAGCGCGTCTTGAGCAAATCGATCGTCTGCGGAAAGCATTCATCTGAAACGAAGAATTTGTTTGCGCCGCTTTCAATCGCCTCGCGGGTTCGATTGTGGAACAACATCGCCATCGCCTCCGCGGCTGCAGTCGACTCGTCCAGCAAGGAAGCATTGGCGATCTCCATCCCGGTCAGGTCCATGATCATGGTCTGGAAATTCAACAATGCCTCCAGCCGGCCTTGGGCGATCTCGGCCTGATAAGGTGTGTAAGCCGTGTACCAGCCGGGATTTTCCAGGATGTTGCGCTGTATCACCGCGGGGAGGATGGTGTTGTAATACCCCAGACCGATATAGGTTTTGAATGGTTTGTTCTTGGCGGCGACACCGCGCAGATGTTTGTGGTATTGATACTCCGACATTCCGGCAGGCAAATTCAGCGGTTTTTTCAGGCGAATCGGAGCAGGCACGACTTGTTCGATCAGTTCATCGAGGGAGGTTGCGCCTATCTTTTTCAGCATGGCCGCAATATCGCCGGCGCGAGGCCCGTTATGGCGGTCGACAAATTTATCAGTGGCAATCATGGTTCAGTTCAGGATTGAGGATTAAAAAGAAAGTGTCGAAGAATAAATGAGACAGGATCGGATGGGCGGATTTGATTCCGACCCTGAACCTTATATTTCATTTTTGATTTATTGCGATTCGTTGTCTACATGCGTTTGGTATGCTTTCGCATCCATCAGTGCGGCCACGTCGGCCGGATTGTCGGGTTTCATCCTGAAAATCCATGCGCCATAGGGATCGCTATTGATGGCTTCCGGTGTGCTTTCCAATTCGCCGTTCACCGCGGTCACCACCCCGCTCACGGGGGCATAGATATCTGCCGCGGCTTTGACCGACTCGACTACTGCGCATTCTTCTTTTGGCTTGAGTTGGCGTCCCTCCTCCGGAGTTTCGACGAACACCATATCGCCGAGCAGTTCCTGCGCGTGTTGCGTGATGCCGACGCTGATGGTGCCATCGGCTTCGGATTTGACCCACTCATGGGAAGCGGTGTATTTGAGATTTTCCGGATTGCTCATGGTCTGATTTCCTCAAAAATATTAAATTAAACTTTTGCCGTTGCGAGCGAATGGGTACTTCACCACTTTTGCCGCAAGCATTTTATCGCGAATCGCTACATGGACATTATCGCCAATCTGTACATCTTTGGGTACGCGCGCCAGCGCGATGGATTGGTTAAGTGTCGGGGAGAAGCTGCCGCTGGTGATTTCACCCTCGCCATGTGAAGTTTGTACTTTCTGATGCCCGCGCAACACGCCACGGTCCTGCAAAACCAGACCCGCCATCTTTCGGGTGGGCGGATTGGCAAGCAAAGCAGCCTTGCCGATAAAATCACGCTCGCTTTTCAAATCCACTGTCCACGCCAACCCGGCTTCCAATGGATTGACGTTTTCATCCATGTCCTGGCCGTACAGATTCATTCCGGCCTCGAGGCGCAGTGTGTCGCGGGCGCCGAGTCCAATCGGCTTGACTCCTTTTTGTGCCAGAGTTGCCCAGAAAAGCGCGGCGGCTTTGGCGGGGATCATGATCTCGAAACCGTCCTCGCCGGTATATCCGGTTCGCGCAATGAACATCGTACCCATCTGCGCGGCGCTGAAGGGTGCCAGTTGTTCGGTCAGTTCCCGGCTGCCCGGCAGCGCCTCCCAGACCTTTGCGCGCGCATTGGGTCCTTGTACCGCGATCATCGCCAGTTCAGGATGGTCGGCAATATCCAGTTGTGGTGAATGCAGCGCGGCCTGTTTTTTCATCCAGGCGATGTCCTTGTCCGCGGTGCCCGCGTTCACGACCATGCGGAACCACTCCTCGGTCATGAAGTACACGATCAGATCGTCTATCACCCCGCCGCTTTCCAGCAGCATGCAGGAATACAACGCCTTGCCGTGCGTAGTGAGTTTGTCCACATTGTTCGCCAGCAGGAACCGCAAAAATCCACGTGCGCCGTTTCCCCTGATGTCCACCACGCGCATGTGAGACACGTCAAACATGCCGCAATCGTTGCGCACCTGGTGGTGCTCGTCGATCTGCGATCCGTAGTTGACCGGCATTTCCCATCCGCCGAAATCGACCATTTTTGCGCCCATCGCGCGGTGTGCTGCATTTAAGGGTGTTTGTTTTAGATTCATTGCATCCCCAGTTATCATCGATGGGGATTTCCGATAACCGTAACGAGCGGTTAGAGATGCGAGGAGCCGCGCAGCGAGACACGAGACATATCTGGTGAGATAGGCGAGTGGCGAGCGACAATGCAATTCAACCGCGCAGTAGGCTAGCGGGAATCCCCTAGTGATGCGCCCCATCTGTCCTCGTTACCTGAGAGATGACAACTTTCGTTGCGTGCCCCTTCGGTGGTTGGTTGGACCAACTCTCTCCAGATTTGCCTGCGCCAATAGTTCTTGAGCCTGAGCGGTTGCGGGTGTTGCGCCTTCGGCGGTGCCGCAGCCGTTATCACGTAGCTGGAGGCACGCTCTCCCATTGGTCTGAACGGCGCGAGAAATATACCTGAAAGTACACACTCTGACAAATGAGCCGTGAACTTGTATTCGTATCCGGTGCTTTATTTGTTCTTGCCGGCATTTGCGCCCTGAACATCAGCCAACATCACTTGATTGCGTCCGGCGTGTTTGGCCTTGTATAGCGCCTTGTCTGCCGCATCGCTCAATTTGACGGTATTCGGAAACTGTGACACATCGGCGATACCGCAGCTGAACGTGACCGTGAATTCCTTGTCATCCGCCAAATGCCGCAATTGTGAAAAATCTTCGCGTATGTTATCCAGCACTTTCATCGCTGTCATCCTGTCGGCGTCGACCAGTACAACAGCGAATTCTTCACCGCCATAGCGCCCCACCAGGTCGCTGGAGCGCAGCCGTTGATTAAGCAACCGGGAAAGGCTTTTGATCACCCTATCCCCGGCAGGATGGCCATGGCTGTCATTGATTTGTTTGAAATTGTCGATGTCGATCATCGCGAAGGACATGTGTTTTTTCTGGCGTATCGCTCCTGCCACTTCGCCATTCAGCAGATCCTTGATCGCCGTGTGGTTGAGCAGGCCGGTGAGGCTGTCACGCACCATGAAGGATCGCAGCATCAACGATCTTCGGATCCGGCTGGTTACCGAAGAAATCAGATGCTGGGGTTGAATCGGTTTGGTAAGGAAATCGTCGCCACCCAAACCCATTGCGAATAGCTGTTTGTCGAGATCGTTTTCGGCCGAAAGGAACACGATGGGAATGCTGACGTAGGCATCAAGCTGACGGATGACCTTGGCCAGGTCCGTGCCATTGCACTCGGGCATGTAAAGGTCGATCAGGATCAGGTCGGGGGTAAATTCAAGCAACGCATCGATCACGTTGAATGGGTTATTGACCGCCTTTACCACCATGCCAGCTTGTTCGAGCACAACGGTATGATAGGCGGTGAGTGCCACCGAATCATCGACGATCATGACGCGATAAGGTTCCAGCGGTTTCTTTGAAGTCAGGGTATCAAGCTTGTCGATAAGATTTCCGATATTTACCGGTTTGCATAAATAGGCGATGCTGCCTGCGCGTGCCGCTTCCAGCCTGGATTCGAATTCATCGTGCGCGGAGAGAAAAACGACAGGGATGGGAACTTCCCTGCCGCGTTGAATTTCATTCATGAGCTGGGCACCCCCCAGTCGATCCTCGGGAAAAGTGATATCCATCAGCACAACAACGTCAGAGGTCTGCCGCAAAGCGAGCCTGAAATCTTCCAGCGTATTGAACACCGTGACGTCATAGCCGAAGTATCCCAGTTGAACTTTTAGTTCTTCTGCGAGTTCGTGCTCATCTTCAACCACAAATATGCGGCGCGGCACGACGTCGTCGTGGCCGGCCTGCACGATTGCGATCAGTCCGGATTGATCCGCAAGAGGAACGTCTCTATGCAGCATCGCTTGATGCATTTCATGAATGGCTTTTGATATGTGATTGCGTTGACCCTTGTTCAAAATGACTTTTGTCTGCGCAAGCGGCCTGAGATATTCCTCAAGTCTGCGCGCCATATCGCCGAGTGATTCAAAACCGAAAGTCCGTGAAGAGCCGATCAAACCGTGTACCAGTCGAACGAAAGATTCGAAGACACGGTCATCCCATTCTGTTTCTGACAGATGGGTAAACGACTGCTGGAGGTTTTGTATTTTTTCGGGTAATTGCGCGGCATATGCGTCGCTCAGGGCTACCAGTTTCGCCTGCAAGTCTCCCGGGTTATGCATGGCAAGCATCGCCGGTATCCGTTGCCATGATCACCGGAGTCATAGGATTTACTAGTTCGAAGGTAGCCATGGCAATGATTTATTCATAGCGTCCACCTTGCATCAAGTTGACCCGCGAAATTGAAAATAATACCCGGAGCTTTAAACTATAACCGACACAACGAATAATGTAGCTAGCATATATCACCTAACACTATACATTGTCCAACGCACACACAGCCGCACTCTGATACAGCGGCATTGCGGTCAGCTGTTCAAATAAAGCAGTACCAGGCGGTACCCGGCCGGCTTGAGGTCACCGGTGTCCAGGCGCAACTTGATGTTGATTTCGTGGTTGGGCAGTATCCCTGTCGATTCGATCTCTGTATGTGGCAAATAATTCGCAGGAGTGAATGTTCGGCGAGCGAGGGGCTTGTCTTGAATGTCATTGAGTGTAAGTTCAAGATCGGGGAAGACTTGGGCATATGGCGCGTGGTTGCGCAACAGTGCATTCAAAACAATTTGGCTTGCATGGGCCGGGTCGGCCTCGAGATCGGATGATTCGATGCTTATCAAATCGGTATGATGCGGCAGGGGCACGGTACATTTCAGTATTCTGCAATAATCGACAAGTACCGGTTTCAGGCGCGGCAATCTTGCAGCAAGGTCGACACGGAAGAAGTAGGCGGATTGTGCGATCAAAGCCAATAGCAACATAAGTGAAGCAATAACCCAAGGCCATGCGCGGCCTTTGTGCTGGTATTTGTCGCCATCACCTTTTACGAATGGGACTTGCTCGGCCAGTGTCATGGGTTGCAGGGTCGCCACTTTGGATTCGCGCGGTGTGACAGGCTTATCCAATACGGGCAAATCGAGTTGAAGGTCGAGTTGGTCCGGGGTAAAGTTGGGACTGGTATCGAAAGCCAGCAGACAATTCCCGCAGCGCACCATGCCGTGATGCGCTTCCACTTGCGCTTTGGTGATTTTGAAGCGGGTGTTGCAGTGAGGGCAGACCGTCGTTCCACGCATCTTAGGAACCTCTGATTAAGTCCCGCATGGCCGCGCATTCGGATTTGCGGGAAGGGATGCTAGAAAGGCGACGACGCGAATGGTGATTCCCTTCGCTAGGAGCCTGACACCACTGACCGCCCGCCAAGCCAATGCCCTTGCGGGTTGCGACAAAAACGGACGCTCGCTGTGTTGCGCTCCTTGGCATCGTAGAATAACTACGACCGGCGTCGCACGCCTTGCGATCATACCGTTTTTGTCAGCAACGCGGTTCATGATGGACTTAATCAGAGGTTCCTTGGCGCTTGATTCCCGACAAGCACGACCAGCCACCCTCGAAAATCGGGGTATCAAGGTCGAACCATTGTTGATAGATATTCATCACGGCTTGCGCCTGTTCCTCAAGTATGCCCGACAACACAATTTGTCCGCCTGTCCTCGTCGATTTGGACAGCAATGGTGCAAGTATACGCAGCGGGTTGGTCAGGATGTTCGCCAAGACCAGATCATAACTGGATTGTGGCGCGTCATCGGGCAAATAAAACCTCGCGTTTCCAGCTTCGTTGGCAACCGCATTGTCACTGCTTGCAATTACGGCCTGCAAGTCTACATCAACACCGGTGGCGTGGGCAGCACCGAGCTTGATCGCGGCAATTGCAAGAATACCCGAACCGCAGCCATAATCCAGCACGCTTTCCCCTCCTCGCAGATTATCGTCAAGCCAGCGTAAACACAGGCGCGTAGTCGGGTGGCTGCCGGTGCCGAACGCCAAGCCCGGATCTAGAATGATGTTGACAGCCTTTGAGTCTTTGGGGGTGTGCCAGGTCGGGACGATCCACAATCTTGGCGAGATCTGGATAGACTCGAACTGCGACTGGGTTAGACGCACCCAGTCCTTATCGTCCAGGGAATCGATGCGATATTCGGGGAGTTGTTGGAGCCCGATGCCGGACGATGCCTTGCGCAGAATTGCGCCTACATCCTTGTTGTTTTCAAACAGTGCGCTGACGCGATTGTGCTGCCACACACTTGGCAGTGATTCACCGGGTTCGCCGAAGATGGCAAGTTCATCCGAGGTGCCGGCATCGGCATCCAGCAAATCCACCGATAACGCGCCAAGTTCGAGCAACGCTTCGCTCAGTGCATCGGCGTGTTCAGCGTCGGTATCAACGACCAGACTCTGCCAGGTCATTATTTGCCCTTTGTTCGCTCGGCCAGACGCTCTTCCAGATAGTGGATGTTGGTGCCGCCTCGCATAAAAGCCGCATCCTGCAGCAATTCCCGGTGCAGTGCGATGTTAGTATCGATACCCTCCACGGCCATTTCCGAAAGCGCGGTGCGCATCCGCGCCATGGCTTGCTCGCGGGTATCTCCGTACGCGATGATCTTGCCTATCATCGAGTCATAATGAGGCGGCACCACATAATTGGCATACACATGTGAGTCCACGCGTATGCCGGGGCCTCCTGGCGGATGCCAAGTAGTGATGCGTCCCGGAGAAGGTGTGAACTTGTAAGGATGCTCGGCGTTGATACGGCATTCGATGGCATGACCGCGGAAATGGATGTCACGCTGTTTGAACGGCAGCTTTTCGTTGGCCGCGATGCGTATCTGCTGTTGAACGATATCGATGCCGGTGATCATTTCCGTCACCGGATGTTCAACTTGCACGCGGGTGTTCATTTCGATGAAATAGAACTCGCCCTTTTCATACAGGAACTCGAACGTTCCCGCGCCTCGATAGCCGATCTTGCGGCAGGCTTCGGCACAGCGTTCGCCGACCTTGTTGCGCATTTTTACATCGAGCAGCGGTGCAGGCGCCTCTTCCAGGATCTTCTGGTGGCGACGCTGCATCGAGCAATCACGTTCGCCCAGGTATACGGCATTGCCATGCTGGTCGGCGAGTACCTGAATTTCAATATGGCGGGGGTTCTCAAGGTATTTCTCCATGTATACCATGGGATTGTTAAAGGCTGCCTGCGCTTCGGTGCGCGTCATGGTCACGGCATTCAGCAAGGCAGCCTCGGTATGCACCACGCGCATGCCGCGTCCGCCGCCGCCGCCGGAAGCCTTGATGATGACCGGATAACCGATACTGCGCGCGATCTTGATGATTTGAGCGGGGTTGTCCGGCAAAGCGCCTTCAACACCTGGCACGCAGGGCACGCCGGCTTTTTTCATCGCGATCTTGGCGCTAACTTTGTCTCCCATCAAACGGATGGTCTCGGCGCGTGGGCCGATGAATACAAAACCGCTTCTTTCGACACGTTCGGAAAAATCCGCGTTTTCAGAAAGGAATCCATATCCTGGATGGATTGCTTGGGCATCGGTTACTTCCGCTGCGCTGATGATGGCGGGGATGCTCAGGTAACTTTGCGTGGACGAGGCGGGGCCGATACACACCGATTCATCGGCCAGTTTCACATATTTGGCATCAGCATCGGCCTCGGAATGCACCACGACGGTTTTTATGCCCATTTCACGGCAGGCGCGCTGGATACGGAGAGCGATCTCGCCGCGGTTGGCAATCAGGATCTTTTCGAACATGGTGTTGGTTCCGGACTTCGGCACTGAGCTAAATCGCGCCATGACGATTAACCGATGACGAACAGTGGTTGGCCGAACTCGACAGGCTGACCGTTTTCAACGAGGATGGCTTTGACGATACCGCTCTTATCGGACTCGATTTCGTTAAGCAGCTTCATTGCTTCGATAATGCACAGGGTATCGCCGCTGTTTACGGATTGACCCACATCCACGAATGCCTTGGCGCCCGGGGATGCCGAGCGGTAGAAAGTGCCGACCATCGGAGATTTCACCACATGGCCCTCCGCTACTGCCGGCTTGACGGGTTCAGCTGCGGGGGCCGCTGCCTGTGTTGCCGGGGCGATGGATGTTTGGGGAGAAGCAGGTGCCGGCGCTGGTGCGTATGACTGTTGTGCGGATGCCGCTGTGCGGGTGATACGCACTCTTTCCTCACCCTCGCTGATTTCCAGCTCTGCGATGCCCGAACTCTCGACCAACTCGATCAACGTCTTGAGCTTGCGTAAATCCATAGTGCCCTCCGTTATGCTTGATTTTTATGACCCAGTGCGAATTGCACTGCGAATTCGTAGCCGGCCGCGCCCAAACCACTGATCACGCCGATGGCGAGATCGGAAAAGAACGATTCTTTACGAAACTTTTCGCGCGCGAAAACATTGGAAAGATGAACCTCTATAAACGGGATGGCTACAGCCGCGAGCGCATCGCGCAATGCCACGCTGGTGTGGGTATATGCGGCAGGGTTGATGATGATGAATTCCGTGCCATCAGCCGATGCTTGTTGAATCCGTTCTACCAATTCGGCCTCCGCGTTGCTCTGGAAGCAAATCAAGTTGGAGCCGCTTTTTACAGCTAATGCCTTTAAACGTTCGTTAATTTCGTCTAATGTGACACGACCATAAACTTCCGGCTCGCGACTTCCAAGCAGATTAAGGTTGGGCCCATGCATCACAAGGATGTTTTTCATGTGCGCAGTTTGCCGTAAATTAGGGTAATTTGTCCAGAATTTTACCGAAGATAACCAAATTACATTAAAGACCAACACCTTGAAGCGTTTTAAGGAATTGTGATGCGTTTTGATAGCCGGTCACGCGAAAATCGACCAGCTCCGGGCCTTGTTTGCCGAAGAACAAAATACCGGGTGGACCGAACAGGCCGTAACGTTTAAGCAGTGCCTGGTCTGCTTCACTGTTTGCCGTGACATCTGCTTGCAGCAGCAACACGGTTTTGAGTTTTGCTCTTACGGAATCATCGGAGAAGGTGAAGCGTTCCATTTCCTTGCAAGAGATGCACCAATCGGCATAGAAATCCAACATGACTAATTGTCCGCGCCCTTGAGCCTGTGCAATGCGTTGGTCAAGATCTGCGATATCTTTGACGCGGTAAAATTGCAAAGTGGTCGATGTTTCGGCTTCGGCCCGTCCAATGCTTCCTAGCGGGCGGAGAATGTCGCGGGCGCCGGACAGACCACCGATCAAATAGGCCACGCCCAGCAACAGCGCGAACAGACCGATGCCTTTGAGCAATTTGTGCCAGCCGCTGGAATTATGCGGCAGTGCATCCAGTGCCTTCAGGTAGATGGCCGAGAAGATCAGCAATGCCGCCCACAGCAGCATCTGCACACTGATGGGCAGCAACGGCTGGATGATCCATATCGCAAGCGCCAGCAGCATCACGCCAAAGAACTGTTTGACAGACTCCATCCATGCGCCGGCCTTGGGCAGCAATACACCCGCCGAAGTGCCGATCAGCAACAGCGGCGCACCCATGCCCAATGCCATCACGAACAATGCCACGCCTCCCAGCACCGCATCATGGGTCTGGCCGATATAAAGCAACGCACCAGCCAGGGGGGCCGCCACGCAAGGTCCCATGATGATGGCGGAAAGCGCGCCCATCACGAACACACCGCCGAGATGTCCGCCATGCAACCGGTTGCTGGTTTCGCTCAACTTGCTTTGCAAAGCAGTCGGTAGCTGCAACTCGTATAAGCCGAACATCGACAGCGACAACAGCACGAACAGCGCGGCGAAGCTGCCCAGTACCCAGGGAGTTTGCAAAGCATTTGAAATCAGGTTGCCGGAATATCCTGCCGCAACGCCCGCAGCGGCGTAGGTGACCGCCATGCCCAGCACATATGCCAGAGACAATATGAATGCATGCATATGAGTGATCTTGTGGCCGCGTCCGACGATGATGCCGGACAAGATCGGGATCATCGGGAATACGCATGGGGTCAACGCAAGCAATAAACCAGCACCAAAAAAGAAGGAAACGATCAGCCAAAAATTGCCGCCCTTGAACAGTCGGGCGATTTGCGAACCTTCAGACATCGGTGCTTGCGATGGTGGCGGTGCAGCTTCGGTCAACATCGGCGGCGCTAGCTGTCCGGTCGCGGCACTCGGCAGGTTGACGTGCAATACCTTTGTGATTGGCGGGTAGCATAACCCCTCTTCACTGCAACCTTGATAGACGGCATTCAGAGTGACGTCGTTCACAACATCGTTGGAGCGATCCAGAGTGACTAATGCCTGAAACGATTGATGAAAGACTTCGGTGTCGCCGAAATTGGGGTCGTGCTTTATTTCACCCTTGGGCAAATTTACCGCTGTGACCCTGATCGCACTATCTTTGGAACTGAAGGTGATTTTGTCGCGATACAAATAGTAGCTTGGCGTCACACTGAAATTGGCCTGCAAGGTGTGTGCGTCCCGGGCGATCACATCCAGCCCGAATGCTTCATCCGGTGCCAGGAAGTCGGGTTGGGTGCTGCCGGTCAGATTTGACAGCTTATCCAGAAATCCATCCGCATTCGAAAAGGGTACAGCAAGGCAAAGCAGCAACAGCAAAGCTAGACGCATGTTTATTCCTCGGGAGTGGCAGTTTCTCCGCTTACCCAGTCCAGATAAGCGGGGAAACCAGCTGTCACAGGGACAGCAATGATTTCGGGAAGTTCGTAAGGGTGCGCTTCCCGTATAAAATTTTCAAGCCGGGGATAAGCCGCCCGGGAGGTTTTGATCAGCAGAGGCACCTCGGCGGTGATCTCGATATCGCCCTTCCATCGGTAAGTCGAGACGCAGGAAGCGAGGCGGCTCACACAAGCCGCTGCACGTGCCTTGATAAGCAGGTGCGTGAGCTTTTCAGCTGATTCCTCGTCCGGAAGATTGGTGATAACAAGCAATATATCGTTCATGATCTGGCAATACGAAATCCGAGTTGCATCAATTCATCCCACACATCGCCCGGGCGCAATCCTTTGATGATCTTGTCCAGTCTCGCAGCATGCAATATGGCGCGCTCGATATTTGGAAATTTCAGCCGCCGAGTCGCGTTTTCGATCAAACCCTGTTTGTCCCTGCGCACGCGCGCGTCGCGCAGGGCATTTCCGGGGTTGTCGCCGCGCTGAATGGCCTGCAAGACCTTTCCCAGCGCGCGTACGTCTTCACCGATCGCCCAAAGTACCAGTACCGTGGAGGTTCCCTCGGCGCGCAGGCCGTCGAGGATGTGGGCGTATCGCTCGGCATTGCCTTTAAGCATGGCTTCAGAAAGTTTGAAAATATCATAACGGGCCACATCCATTACGGAATCTTTGACTTGATCGAAAGTTAATGACCCGGCCGGAAACAGCAGCGCAAGTTTCCGGATTTCCTGAAAAGCGGCGAGCAGGTTCCCCTCGCATCTATCCGCAAGGAATTCCAGAGTAGCATCATCCGCCGTTTGATCCTGCCGTTTGAGGCGCTCGGCGATCCAGCGCGGCAATGCGCCGCGGGGAATGTCGTCGGCAGAGATCACTACCCCATGTTGTTGCAGTGCCACAAACCACTGGCTCTTCTGTGCGGCCCAGTCCAGTTTGGGGAGTGTGATCAGCGTTAGCACATCCGGATTCAGGTCGGCACAATACTCTTGCAGTGCCCGTCCCCCTTCAATACCCGGTTTGCCGGACGGGATACGCAAATCGATCACTTTTCGCGATGCAAACAGGGACTGGGTCTGCGCGTTGCTGCGCAATTCGTTCCACTTGAAGTGCTGCTCGGCAATATATGTTTCGCGTTCCGTATAGCCGGCTTCGCGTGCCGCAGCGCGGATGTTGTCCATTGCCTCGATCGCCAGCAACAGCGCATCGCCGAACACCACATACAGCGGTTTCAAACCGGAAGCAAGGTGACGCGGGAGTTCCTGGCTGGTAATCATCTCTGCTGTGATTAATTTGGTTGTGGTTGCGGTTTCGAGCGGCTCAGGCGGCGCACGATCTGCTGCACCATTTCAGTATGCATGCTATGGTAAAGCAGGTTTTCCTGCGCTTCCATTGCAAGGACATTGTTGTCGTTGTATGGGAAATCGCGGCGCAATATGAACTCGTCAGCGGGTATCCATTCTTGATTCTTGAGGTCATAAGCGCGCAAGGAAACGCGGTAGAACAATTCGAATTCACTTACTCGTCCGCTGGCATCCAGGGTAAGAATCTGCTGGTCGGGGATTTCAGAAATGATGTCAAGTATCACATCGGCCTGTTGCGCATCACTTACCAATTTTACCTTGTTCGCCTGCAGGCTGCGGCGCAACTCCCTTATGAATTCAGTGTTGGGATTTGCTGTCACTAGATATAGGTTATCGAACGGCATACCCTCCTGGCCACGCAGATGAAAACCGCAACCCGCCATCATCATAGCTGTAACCAGTATGGCGAATAATCGTGAGAGCGATCGCAAGTTTTCTCCTATACGACTATGTTGATCAAACGACCGGGAACGACCACGATCTTTTTTGCTGCCTCTCCGGCCAGATGCTTTTGGACGGAGGGATGGGCAAGCGCCAACTGTTCAAGCATGGCTTTGCTGGCCGTCTTGGCAACGGTCAGGTTGCCGCGCAGCTTGCCGTTGACCTGCAGCACGATTTCGATCTCATCCTGAACCAGCGCGGCTTCAATCGGTTCCGGCCAGTTTGCCGCGAGGATGTCCTCGCCATAGCCTAGCTCTTTCCACAGCGTGTGTGTGATATGCGGTGTGATGGGAGATAAAAGACGCAGCAAAATGGAAAAATCCTCTTTGATTTCCGGTCTACCCAAACCTGCAAGGCGATCAAGTGCGTTCAGCATTTTCATTGCCGCCGAAGCAACCGTGTTGAACTGATGCTTAGCCATATCATAGTTGGCTTGTTTAAGGACTGAATGAATCTCGAAGCGGGTCGATTTAAGCAAATGATCGGGGATCTCTGGACCATCACTTTCTTTAAGTCGTGCACCGAAATTCCATAATCTGCGCAAGAAACGGTGTGCACCTTCCACTCCAGAATCCGCCCATTCCAAGGTTTGCTCGGGAGGCGAGGCGAACATCATGAAGAAGCGCGCGGTATCCGCGCCGTACTGGTCGATGATGGCCTGCGGATCGACGCCGTTGCGTTTGGACTTGGACATTGTACCCATGCCCTGGAAGTCCACCGGCTTGCCGTCCTGGATCGCATTGGCGCCCGTTGGTTTGCCCGCAGGGTCGTGCACCACCTGCACCTCTTCCGGTGCGAAGTATTCGATGCCGCCATTGGCCGTGCGGCGCGAGTAGATGTGGTTGAGCACCATGCCCTGCGTGAGCAGATTGGCGAACGGTTCGTCGTAATTCACCAAGCCGAGCTTGTGCATCACCTTGCTCCAGAAACGCGAATAGAGCAGATGCAGGATCGCGTGTTCGATGCCGCCGATGTACTGGTCCACCGGCATCCAGTAATTGGTTTCTTCGTCCACCATCGCATCATTCTTGAAGCCGCTCGCATAACGAGCGTAGTACCAGCTCGAGTCGACGAAGGTGTCCATCGTATCGGTCTCGCGTTTGGCAGGCTTGCCGCATTTCGGGCAGGTGCACACAAGAAAATCTTCGCGCTTCAGCAACGGATTGCCCGAACCATCCGGCACGCAATCCTCGGGTAATGCCACCGGCAACTGATCGTCGGGCACCGGCACCGAACCGCATCCATCGCAATGGATGATCGGAATCGGGCAACCCCAATAGCGCTGGCGCGAAACGCCCCAGTCGCGCAAACGCCACTGCACCTGCTTGTCGCCAAGCGCTTTTGCTTTCAAATCTGCAGCAATGGCGTCCACTGCCTGTTGGTAATTCAACTTATCGTATTTGCCGGAGTTGACGCATACACCATGTTCTTTGTCGGCATACCATTCCTGCCAGGCATCGGTTGAGAAGGTGTTGCCCGCAACGCTGATGCTCTGCCTGATCGGCAAACCATACTTTTTTGCGAAACCGAAATCGCGTTCATCGTGTGCCGGCACAGCCATCACTGCGCCTTCGCCGTAGCCCATCAACACATAATTGCCGATCCATACCGGCACTTGTTCACCGGTCAGTGGATGTATCACCTTAAGTCCGGTATCGATACCCTCCTTTTCCATCGTCGCCATGTCGGCTTCCATCACCGAAACGTGCTTGCACTTCTCGACGAAGGCGGCGACCCGCGCATTGCTCTTAGCCGCATGCGCGGCAAGCGGATGTTCGGCGGCCACGGCGACAAAAGTCACACCCATGATGGTGTCGGCGCGCGTGGTATAGACCCACAGCCTTTCATCTTGGCCATCGATGGAATAGGGAAATGCAAAGCGCACGCCGTAACTTTTGCCTATCCAGTTGGCTTGCATCGTCTTCACACGTTCCGGCCAGCCCGGCAGCTTGTCGAGGTCGGCTAGCAATTCTTCCGCGAATTGCGTGATGGCCAGGTAATAGCCCGGGATCTCGCGCTTTTCCACCAGCGCGCCGGTGCGCCAGCCGCGTCCGTCGATCACCTGTTCGTTGGCCAGCACGGTCTGGTCCACCGGATCCCAGTTCACCACCTGCGTCTTCTTGTAAGCGATGCCCTTCTCAAGCATGCGCAGGAACAGCCACTGGTTCCATTTGTAGTAATCGGGCTTGCAGGTCGCCAGCTCGCGTTCCCAGTCGATCGCGAAGCCGAGCGACATCAATTGCTGTTTCATGTATGCGATGTTGTCGTCGGTCCACTTGGCGGGCGGCACCTTGTTCTGGATCGCGGCATTCTCGGCGGGTAGGCCGAAAGCATCCCATCCCATCGGCTGCAGCACGTTGTAGCCGCGCATCTTGTGCCAGCGTGCCAGCACATCGCCTATGGTGTAATTGCGCACATGTCCCATATGCAATTTGCCGGAAGGATAGGGGAACATCGACAAACAATAATATTTGGGCTTGCCGGTATCCTTTTTGGCACGGAATGCCTTGGTCTGCTCCCAATGCATTTGCGCCAGTCGTTCGATATTCCCGGGATGGTATTCGGCTTGCATGCGATGTGATTCTGTTGCGTGGATTGTCAATGTGGCATTATAGCGTCATCGCCTACCCGCCGCGAATCCGGCCTAACATTGGAGCCGATCATGAGAACCATCATTGCCGGACTATTGCTGTTGTTTTCCGCACCCGTTTTTGCGGAGCCGAATATCATTGTGCGGGCGATACAGATGCCGGCGTGGTTGCAGCGCGGAGAGATTACCCAGCCATTGTCGATAGGCAAGGAATTGAAAGATGGCGACAAGCTGATCACCGGAACGGGCGCACGTATTCTGTTGCAGGCAGCCGACGGCAGCGCGATCAAACTGGGTGAAAACGCCGACTTGACCTTGTCCAATCTTGCACAGCTACGCGAGGGGAAAAGCCTGTTCAGCGCGCTGCTGGAGGTCGCAAAAGGGGCCTTCCGTTTCACCACCGGAATCGTTGCCAGGCTCAGGCCGCGCGAAGTGACTGTCAGGGTCGCGGGGGCGACGGTGGGAATACGCGGCACCGACGTGTGGGGCAAGGTGGGCGGCAAAACGAGCATAGCCACAATGGAAAAGGCGATGGGCAAAAGCCTGCCTGATGCCGACAAGGATGCCAAGATGGAATTCGATGTGGTATGCCTGATAGAGGGCAAGATCAGCGTTGCGCATGGCAAAGAAGCGCCGTTCGTGATGGATCAGCCGCAGACGTTCTATGTGATGCGCAAGGACGCGGCACCTTTCCCGGTCACCGGTCTGGCGACCGAACAACTGACCAAATGGGCGGCTGAAACCGAGATTGCTGCCGGCCAGGGCGCGAGCCGTTCCGGCGGAAAATGGAACGTGCTGCTGATCACCTCACACAACAAAAACAATGCTATGGCTGGACTTGGAGAGTTGCGCACAGCGGGGTATGACGCGCGTATCCGCCGATTGCAGGACAGGCGATATCAGGTGCGCATTACGCATTTGTCCAGCCGCAGCGAAGCTGAAGCGCTGGCGCGCAAACTGACCGGAAAATACGGCATCACCGCGCCAACAGTAGGACGTTAGCTGCAAGCAGGGCATTCTGCTAGAATCGCTGCATATAATTTTTATAAATATCCTCAGGAGAGTTCACCATGTCGCGCAAACATCCCGTGATTGCCGTGACCGGCTCGTCCGGCGCCGGCACCACAACAGTAAAACGTGCCTTTGAAAACATCTTCCGTCGCGAACATATCACCGCCGCGGTCATCGAAGGCGACAGCCTCCACAGTCTGGACCGCATGGCGTTTCGCGAGGCGGCCGCAAAGGCGGCCAAGGCCGGCAACAATACCTTCAGCCATTTCGGCCCGGAAGCCAACCACTTCGACAAGATCGAGGATACCTTCAGGACCTACGGCAAAACCGGCATGTGCAAACGCCGCTATTATATTCACAGCGAAGCCGAAGCCGAACTGCACAACAAGCATTTCAAGTTGAAAAGCCTGAAGCCCGGTGTGTTCACTCCGTGGGAAGACATCGAAAAGGGGTCGGACTTGCTGTTCTACGAAGGTCTTCACGGTCTGGCTACCGACAATGGCAAGATCGACGCGGCCAAATATGTGGATCTGGGTATCGGTGTGGTACCGGTGGTCAATTTGGAATGGATACAGAAAATACACCGCGACGGGGCCGAGCGCGGCTATTCGGCAGATGTGACGGTCGATACCATCATGCGCCGCATGCCGGATTACATCAAATACATCACCCCGCAGTTTTCGCGCACCCACATTAATTTTCAGCGCGTGGCGACGGTGGATACTTCCAATCCTTTCATCGCGCGCGATATCCCGACGCCGGACGAAAGTTTTGTGGTGGTACGTTTCCGCGAGCCGCGGGGCGTGGATTTTCCCTACATGCTTGCGATGATCCCGAACTCTTTTATGTCCCGTGCCAACACCCTGGTGGTACCGGGCGGCAAGATGAGCCACGCGATGGAGATCATCCTTACGCCCATCATGCACGACATGATCGAGAAGAAGAAAAAGTAAGTTTTCGAAAGGAACGAAAGGGGAAGCAGACGGGTAGTCTGCTTCCCCGTTTCATTTGCAATGGACATACTCAACAGTCTTAATCCCGAGCAACGCCAGGCTGTCACACTGCCGCACCGGTCCGCGCTGATCCTGGCCGGAGCGGGCAGCGGCAAGACGCGCGTGCTGACAACGCGCATCGCCTGGCTGATCAGCACCGGACAAGCCAGTCCGCATTCCATACTTGCGGTGACATTTACCAACAAAGCCGCGAAAGAGATGCTCACGCGACTGTCTGCGATGCTGCCGATCAACACGCGCGGCATGTGGATAGGCACGTTCCACGGGCTGTGCAACCGCATGTTGCGCGCCCATTACCGCGAGGCGAATCTGCCCCAGACCTTCCAGATACTCGACAGCGGCGACCAGCTTTCGGCGATCAAGCGGCTGATGAAAGCGATGAATGTTGACGATGAAAAATATCCGCCGCGCGAGATGCAATTCTTCATTAGTGGCAGCAAGGAGCAGGGATTGCGCGCACACGAGGTCGAGGCTTACGATCCGTATACGCGGCGCAAGGTGGAAATCTTTGCCGAGTACGATGCGCAGTGCCAGCGCGAAGGCGTGGTGGATTTTGCCGAGTTGCTGCTGCGCAGCTATGAGCTGCTCACGCGCAACGCCGCCATTCGCGAGCACTACCAGGAGCGCTTCAGGCACATCCTGGTCGACGAATTCCAGGACACCAACCCGTTGCAGTACCGCTGGCTGAAGCTGCTGGCCGGAAAGGACAATGCACTGTTCGCGGTGGGAGACGACGACCAGTCGATCTACGCGTTCCGCGGCGCGAACGTCGGCAACATGCAGGAGCTGCTGCGCGATTTCCATGTCGAGAATGTCATCAAGCTCGAACAGAACTACCGCTCGCACGCAAATATCCTCGAAGCCGCGAATGCGCTGATCAGCCGCAACCGCAACCGCTTGGGCAAGAATTTGTGGACAGCGGAGAACGGCGGGGAGCCGTTGCGCGTGTACGAGGCCGCGACCGATGTGGACGAGGCTGCTTTCATCGTCGAAGAGATCCAGCAGCTCAGGCGCGAGGGCGTGAGACTTTCCGAGATCGCACTGCTGTACCGTTCCAATGCGCAGTCTCGTGTACTTGAACACGCACTGGTCTCGGCCGGGTTGTCTTATCGCGTGTACGGCGGGCTGCGCTTCTTCGAGCGGCAGGAGATCAAGCACGCGCTGGCCTATCTGCGGCTGATGGAAAACTCCGAGGACGACAATGCATTGCTGCGCATCATCAATTTTCCGACGCGCGGCATAGGCGCGCGCAGCATCGAACATCTACAAGATACGGCAAAGCAAAATAATACGACGCTTTGGGACTCGGCCCGTCATTCAGGCGGCAAAGTTGCGGCCTTTGTCGAGTTGATCGAATCGCTGCGCGATGCGACACGCGAATTGCCGCTGCCCGAAATCATCGACCATGTGCTGGAACACAGCGGCCTGATCGCGCATTACGAAGGCGAGAAATCTACCGCCTCGAAAAAGCGCGAAGCCGAAGAACGTCTGGAGAACCTCAACGAACTTGTCAACGCGGCCACACTGTTCGTTTATGAGAACGAGGACGACAGCCTGACCGCCTTTCTTGCCCATGCCTCGCTGGAAGCGGGCGAACACCAGGCGGGCGACCAGGATGATGCGCTGCATTTGATGACAGTGCATTCCTCCAAGGGGCTCGAGTTCCACACCGTGTTCATCACCGGGCTCGAAGAAGGGCTGTTCCCGCACCAGAACAGTATCGATACGGAAGGCGGATTGGATGAGGAACGCCGCCTGATGTATGTTGCGATCACACGCGCGCGGCGCAGGCTTTATCTCAGTTTTGCGCAAAGCCGCATGCTGCACGGCCAGGTGAATTACGGCATGGTATCGAGTTTCCTGCGCGAGCTTCCGGATGAGCTATTGCATTGGCTCACGCCCAAGGTCGCACGGCGTGGCGCGTTAGCTCCGGCATTCATGCCGCAAAGGGATGCACAAGTCGCGTCAACTGCGCAGCGCAATGCCGCAACTACCGGCTGGAGCAGCGGCCAGGCGGTATTTCACAGCAAGTTCGGCGAGGGAATGATCGTCAATCTCGAAGGCAGCGGCGCGGATGCGCGCGTGCAGGTGAATTTCCGCAAAGCCGGGGTGAAGTGGCTGGCGCTGGAGTATGCCAAGCTGACGGCGATCTAAGGCGCGGGGGTCAAACCCGTCGCTGTTCGGGAAAACAGCGCGCGTCAATAATATGACTGGTCGTTTTGCATACTGGTATCGGTCCCCGCCGGGGTATCAGTGGCTTCGGTCAGGGGCGGGAAAATTTCGCTGTAGCTGGCATAAAGCGAAGTGAACACGATAGGCAGCAACACCACCCAGCCGAGAAACATCGGGATACTGGCAAGCATCGCCAAAAACAGGAACGTCACTCCATACACCAGCATCGGGCCGACATTGTAAAGAAAGGCGAGCAAGCTGAGCTTCATCGCATGCAACGGCGGGACGTTGCGGAAGTACACCAACAGTGGGGCATATTGCATCGCCATCATCAGCAAACTGAACAGTACGACGCCGATCATTACTGCAAAACTGGCTCCCGCGAAAGCCTGCATCATTACTTGGGGATCAGTTTGCGGCTGGCCGCTCATCAGGATACTGACCAACGTGGCGCCACCCGCCAACATCATCAGGCCGAGAATCAGGAATTGCGATACCAGCGAGATGCCTCCCAGGGTAACCAATTGGGAGGTGTGCTGTTTGAATCCGCTGAACAAGTGAGCCAGTTCCAGTTCGCCGCCCTGGACCAGCGAACGGCAGCCGACCATCAGACCCACTATCACCGCCGGTGTCAGCAGGCTAACCAATGGCTCGCCGACTACGGGCACGCTGGATATCGCCACCGCCGCGATCATGCAGATGAACAACAAAACGATCCATAACAATGGTGCCTTGATAAACAGCGCATAACCCTGCTTGATCCATTCCCAGCCATGTCTGCTTTTCAAGCGTTGCGGTTCCATCATATTCTCCCTAACAGGCACTAAAGCCAAACGGCCTGTGCCGATGCGATGTGATTTTTCAAAATGAGTTCAAAGCGCTGCGGCTCATGCGCATGGATCAACTCGCCATCGCGCGGCAAATATTTGTCAAACAGACGCGACAGCCAGAAACGCAGCGCGGCGGCACGCAACAGCAGCGGCCATGCGCCGGATTCGCTTTTCACCAGCGGGCGCTCCGTATGGTAAGCGCGCAGCAATGCCTGTGTTTTTGCATCATCCAACGTTCCGTCGGGATAAGTGCACCAGTCATTCACCGTGATGGCGACATCATAAAGCAATGCATCGCTGCATGCGAAATAAAAGTCTATCAAGCCGCAGATGCGATCTTCTTCCAGCAATACATTGTCGCGGAACAGATCGGCGTGGATCACGCCCTGCGGCAAGGATGTCCAATCCTGCAGTGATTGCAACGCCACTTCGCTTTCCAGAAGTGCCGCCTGCTGTGCATCCAGAAAAGGCTTTACCTGCGGGGCAGTCGCCGCGCGCCACGCCGCTCCGCGCGGATTCGGCATGACTTGCGAAAAACTTTGTCCGGCGATATGCGTCTGACCCAGCATCGCGCCGACGGCAGCGCACTGCGCTCCGTTCGGGGAGGTGGTGGACTTGCCGCTCAAACGGCTGACGATGCAGGCGGGCTTGCCGTTGAGCGTGCCCAAAAAATGATTCGAACGGTTCGCCACCGGATTCGGGCAGGGGATGCCGTGTCGTGCCAGGTGTGACATCAAATTGAGGTAGAACGGCAATGCCTCGGCACCGAGGATCTCGAATAGCGTGAGCACGAACCGTCCATTGCTGGTCGTGACGAAATAGTTGGTGTTCTCGATACCGGATGCGATACCCTGCATTTCCAGCAATTGGCCCAGGGAATAATCTTTCAGCCAAGCAGCAAGTTCCGCCTCCGAGACGCTGGTGAATACCGCCATGTCCTAGGAACCTCTGATCAAGTCCCGCATGGCCGCGCACTCGGCTTTGCGGGATGGGATGCAAGAAAGGCGACGACGCGAATGGCGATCCCCTTCGCTAGGAGCCTGACACCACAGACCGCCCGCAAAACCAGTACCCTTAAGGGTTGCAACAAAAACGGTCGCTCGCTGTGTTGCGCTCCTTGGCATCGTAGAATGACTGCTGCCATGACACGGTGCGCGAAGCGGTTGGTGCGGGAATGGCAGCAGGCGGCTGCTCCCGCAAGCTGCTGGCTTCGCCAGTAACGTGTCGCAGCCGCTACCTGCGTCGCGCGCCTTGCGATCATCCCGTTTTTGTCAGCAACGCGGTTCATGATGGACTTGATCAGAGGTTCCTAAAATCGATGTATGACCCAGCTCGGCGGACGGAAACCGGAATCCAGGCTTTCCTGCCGCGCAAACTTGCCGTCGCCCTTGTCGTCCACCAGATAATAGGGAGGACCGACCTTGGGTGTGACCTTGATCATGTACAACCTGCCACCAACGCGGTATTCCTCTATGGTTTGACCGGTCTGTTTGGTTATCGTCACTTGCGGCTCGTCGCTGGGGCTGTTATCCATTGCGGGAGGCGGAGGCAGAGGCGCTGGTTTGCCGGGTGTCTTCTCTGCGGCAAACGAGGCGACAGAGAAACTACTCAGCAGCACTAACGACAGGAGACACTTCGGGGTGGTTGCCATGGATTTGGAATGGTGGAATAAATAAGTTTGCATTTTAGCCGATGCAAGCGGAATCTGCGCGAGTTGCTGAGGAGGCAATCCTGCCCGTTTCAGCCGGTGCTCCATCCGCGCGGACGTTTCATGCCGGCGATCTTGCAGGCCTGCTTAACGTAACCGTAGGGGAACAGCTCGAAAATCGCATTGCGTGATTCGGGACCGAGGCGCTCCGAGAGATGTTTCATCACATGGCGTACATCCGGCGCGATCTGGTGGTCGGCATAATACGCGCGCATGAAACGGATCGCATCCCAGTGGTCTTCGGTCAGATCGATATTTTCCTGCAGCGCAAACTGCCTGGCGATATCTTCATTCCAGTCTGCGGGCTCGATCAGATAACCTTCTTCGTCGACGTTGGGCGATTGCGCATTCATTCCATTGCTCCCGGTTTGTCATGAAATCACAGATACAACTGCTTCTCGCGTTCGGCCTCGGTGGGTTCGAAGCCGCGCGTCTCGTAATGTTTGAAAATCGCGCTGACCACGTCTGCGGGTTCGTCTATGAGCTGGATCAGATCCATATCCTCCGGGCTGATGACTTTTTCATCCAGCAGCGTGGTGCGGAACCAGTCCAGCATACCTCCCCAGAACAAGCTGCCGACCAGAATGATCGGCATCTTGCGTGTTTTGCCGGTCTGCACCAGTGTCAGCGCTTCCATCAGTTCGTCGAGCGTGCCGAAGCCGCCCGGCATCACGACATAGGCGCTGGCGAATTTCACGAACATGACCTTGCGCGCGAAAAAATGCTGGAAGGTCTGGCTGATGTTCTGGTAATGGTTGCCGACCTGTTCGTGCGGCAACTGTATGTTCAGGCCTATGCTGGGCGACTTGCCGTAAAAAGCACCCTTGTTGGCGGCCTCCATGATGCCCGGACCGCCGCCGGAAATCACCGAAAATCCTGCATCGGAAAGCAGCCGGGAGATTTGTTCGGTAAGCTGGTAATAGGGCTGGCCGGGCAGGGTACGGGCGCTGCCGAAGATGCTCACCGCCGGATGGATCTGGTTGAGCCGGTCGGTGGCAGAAACAAACTCTGACATAATACCGAACACGCGCCAGGCTTCCTTGGAATTCCATCCTTCAGGTATGGCGGATTTGGGCAACTTGGACGGTATGCTCATGTTGTTTCTCCATGACAATAAATCAAAAAATATGTGAAAGCAGGCAAAAGTGAATTCAGAGAAAACATTGCTGTTGGTTGACGGCTCGTCGTTTCTGTACCGCGCCTTTCACGCCATGCCGGATCTGCGCAGTCCGCAAGGTGAACCGACGGGTGCGATTCACGGCGTGCTGAACATGCTGCGCAAGTTGCGCCACGATTACCCTGCGGATTATAGCGCGTGCGTATTCGACGCAAAAGGCAAAACCTTCCGTGACGACTGGTATCCCGAGTACAAGGCGCACCGCCCATCCATGCCGGACGATCTCGCTAAGCAGATCGAGCCGTTGCACCAGGCCATCGCCGCATCCGGCTGGAACATCCTGATGCAGGACGGTGTGGAAGCGGACGACGTGATCGGCACGCTGGTACAACAGTCGCAGGATGGTGTCCGCTGCGTGATCGCCACCGGCGACAAGGACCTCGCGCAACTGGTGAATGAACGCGTTACCCTGGTCAACACAATGAGCAACGAGACATTGGACGTTGCTGGGGTGAATGCCAAGTTCGGCGTGCCTCCGGAACGTATAGTCGACTACCTGACGCTGGTGGGGGACACGGTGGACAACGTGCCGGGCGTGACCAAATGCGGCCCCAAGACGGCCGTCAAATGGCTGACACAATACGGCACGCTCGATAACCTGATCGCGCACGCCGATGAGGTTGGCGGCGCGGTCGGAGAAAATCTGCGTTCTGCGCTGGAGTGGCTGCCGCAAGGCCGCAGGCTCGTCACGGTGAAATGCGATGTGCCGTTGCCGATGCGCTACGATCAACTGGCCGCGCCCGAGAAGGACGAAGCGCAACTCAGAAAACTGTATGAGCATTTTGGCTTCAAGACTTTGCTGCGCGAGTTGAGCGGCGCGCAACAACCTCCCGCATCTGCAGCCGGCGAGAACAATGCAGGGGCACGTTCCTATGCTGCTTCAACCGAACACCGCGAAAGCGATCTGTTCACTTCAACCGGCGAATACGAAACCATCCTCGCCGATGCCCAACTTGATGGCTGGCTCGAAAAGATGATACAAGCCGAACTGGTCAGCATCGATACCGAGACCACCGGGCTGGACACGATGAACGCACAGCTGGTCGGCATTTCCTTTTCGATCGAGCCGCACCGTGCCGCCTATCTTCCGCTGGCCCATCATTATCCGGGCGCGCCGGAACACCTCAAGCGCGAACACGCGCTGCACAAATTGAAACACTGGCTGGAAAGTGCGCAGCACAAAAAGCTCGGCCAGAACCTCAAATACGACCAGCACATCTTTGCCAACCACGGCATCGCGCTGGCCGGCATCGCCGAGGATACGCTGTTGCAATCCTATGTGCTGGAATCGCACAAGCCGCATGATCTGGAAAACATGGTGATGCGCCATCTGGGGCTGAAGACCATTCCTTACACCGACGTGGTGGGCAAGGGTGCGAAGCAGATCGGCTTCGACCAGGTCGATATCGGCACCGCGACCAACTATGCTGCCGAAGATGCCGACATCACGCTGCAACTGTACCGGTACTTTGCGCCGCAACTGCAGGGCAGACTGGCGGAGGTCTACCGCAACATCGAGATGCCGGTGCGCGAAGTGCTGTTCAGGATGGAGCGCAACGGCGTGCTGATAGACAGCGCGATGCTGGCCGCACAAAGCGGCGAGCTCGGCGAAAAATTGAACGCCTTGGAAGGCAAGGCGCACGAATCCGCCGGGCAACCGTTCAACCTGAATTCACCCAAACAGATACAGGAGATCCTGTTCGACAAACTGCAACTGCCGGTGAAGAAGAAGACACCGAGCGGAACGCCGTCCACCGACGAAGAGGTGTTGCAGGAGCTGGCCCTTGATTATCCCTTGCCCAAGTTGCTGCTGGAATATCGCGGCATGGCCAAGCTCAAGTCCACCTATACCGACAAATTGCCGCTGTCGGTCAATCGTGCAACGGGCCGCGTGCATACCAGCTATTCACAGGCTGTGGCCGTAACCGGACGCCTGGCGTCGAATGATCCCAATCTGCAGAACATCCCGATACGCACGGCGGAAGGCCGGCGCATCCGCGAAGCTTTCATTGCGCCGCAAGGTTCTCGCATCGTGTCCGCCGATTATTCGCAGATCGAACTGCGCATCATGGCGCACCTTTCAGGTGACCAAGGCCTGCTGCGCTCATTTGCGAACGGCGAGGATATCCACCGCGCCACCGCCGCCGAAGTGTTTGGCGTCCCGCATGATGAGGTAAGCAGCGAGCAGCGCCGCTATGCCAAGGTCATCAACTTCGGGCTGATCTACGGCATGTCCGCTTTCGGCCTGGCTTCACAACTCAACATCGAACGCAGCGCCGCGCAGCAATACATAGAACTTTACTTTGCGCGCTACCCCGGCGTGAAGAACTATATGGACACCACGCGCGAACAGGCCAAAAAACAGGGATATGTCGAGACCGTGTTCGGGCGCAGATTGTGGTTGCCCGAGATCAACGGCGCGAACGGCATGCGCCGCCAGGCTGCTGAACGTGCCGCGATCAACGCGCCGATGCAGGGCACGGCGGCGGACCTGATCAAACTTTCGATGATCGCGGTGCAGGACTGGCTGGAAAAGGAAAAGCTGGAAACGATGCTCATCATGCAGGTGCATGACGAACTGGTGCTCGAAGTGCCGCAGAAGGAACTGCACCACGTGAAAGAAAAACTGCGCGACCTGATGTGCCATGTGGCCGAACTGAAGGTGCCGCTGGAAGTGGGTCTGGGAGAGGGCGGGAATTGGGACGAAGCGCATTAAATAGTTACCGGCACCCACAATAACAGTCACTTCCCGCGCGCCAGCGTCGCGTTGATGTCCACCTTGACCTCGGCGCCCAGCCATTTCGTGTTCGTCCAGTCACCCATTCCTATTCCGTATTGCAGCCGGTCCAGCGTGATAGATCCGGAGATCGATAGCTTGCCGCTGGCCTGCTGTGAATGCAGCACAACCTCCACCTCGCGTTTGTTGTTCTTTATGGCCAAAGTGCCGTGCACGGTATAGGTGCCCCCTTGCGACTGAACCGAGGAGCTAACAAAGCTGACGCTTGGATATTTGCCGACATCGAAGAAATCCTCTTTCAGCAGATTTGCATCGAGTTCCGGCAGGCCGGTGTCGACCGAAGCAGGATCCAGCGTGGCATCGATGCGCGTGATGCGGTCCTGGGTAAAGCAGACCTCGCCTGAAAAACGGCGGAAATTGCCTATGAATGGCGCGCCTGCCTGCAGTACATGGAACGTCACCTCGCCGTCAGCGGCACTGGCGGTATAGCAGTCCTCGGCCGCGAAGGCCGGCGCGCACGAAACGGAAAGCAGCAATATCCAGCGCAGCAATTAGCGATTCTCCCGGCTGTTTGTTGGCCATGCTGCGGGCAACATGCGTTGCATCACATTGTCCCGCAATATCAATGCATGCCTTGCGGCAGCGCCGATGTGCCCGATCAGCATCACTACCAGCAGGCCCACCAGCCCGTGATGCAATTCCTTGAACAGTGGTGCGATTGCGGTGTTCTTTGCGATCAGGTCGGGTATGAGTATCAATCCGAACCAGTTGACCGACAGTCCGGCGGCCGACGCGTACAGCCATCCTGCGAGCATGGCCAGCACGGGGACGGCATAGAGCGCAAGATGTGCGGCAAGTGCGGCGCGGCGTTCCCAGGGCGGGATCGTGCCGGGCAACGGTGGAGGCGCATCGACCCATCTCCACACCAGACGCAGCAGAGTCAGCGCCAGTATCGTCAGGCCCAGCGACTTGTGGTACGACAACCACTGCAACCTGGCCATGCTCACCGGCAGGTTGGCGGCATACAAACCAAGCGGAAGCTGCATGAATATGAGCAGTGCCACGCACCAGTGCAATGCTTGCGCTATGATGCCGTATGCCTTTTGTGAATTCAGGAATCTGGTCATGCCTGTCAGCCCGTTGCGGCGGTAGCAATGCACGCATCATAACGCACCAAGCCCGTTGCGCAGCATTGCTTGCGGCAATATTCGCCGTCATGCTGACGGCCTGCCAAATACAGTCGCCGGCCCCAAACAACTCTCAAGACCAGACTCCTCAATCCTCTATTGCGCCGGCCTCACTTGGCGGTAAACGATATATCGTCGATACGCAGGCATCGGAGGTGAGGCTTCTCGTCTATCGCGACGGTCCGA